>Ga0209611_10009469_pt1 | contig 14748 bp, 13 predicted proteins | sample S1TSphgellanicum_3_FD_187693 | JGI IMG/M metagenome (GOLD analysis project Ga0209611, IMG submission 187693) | Host-associated microbial communities from peat moss isolated from Minnesota, USA - S1T2_Fc - Sphagnum magellanicum MG (SPAdes) (version 2) | ecosystem: Host-associated > Plants > Peat... | reverse complement strand
AAAGTTCGTGATTATGTGAATCTCATTTTTGGAATATACAAAAACATGCAATAAATTGTATGGAAGAAAATTGATTACATGATTGAGGTTGACCACATTTCATCCATTACTGAGAGATACAACCACTTGGAAGAAAGTTCAATAACATGGATGGTAATCATTATCATTTCAAATGTAATTAATAGATGTTCAATAACATGGATGGTAATCATTATCATTTCAAATGTAATTAATAGATGCTATTAAATTTCATCCATATCATCGATGCTATGAATCATGCTATGCATGGTGATCACTATCATCCATATGATACAATATCATTAATTTCATCCACAAGTATTAGTTTTTATTCTTGCGATTAATGTTTGTATTGTAAATCATTATCTTGCACATCAAATTTTCATTCATGTGACCAAATTGCATTTTATGGGTTCAATTTCATCCACGACACAACTCCGCCAAGGTTTATCTACATGACACATCTTCATTGTCAACTTCATCGATGGACAAGTTTTGGGGGTGGGTGGGGCTATGAGACATAGTTTGTGAGATCTCCATGGTGACAAACAAAACATGACAAGCAAGGGGTGTGTCATATTGTAGCCATGTCATTTACATTAAGAAAAAACATCTTAAAGGGGAAGGAAGAATTATCAAAATTTATTTATGTCATGATGCAAAAATCTACTTTTCAAAAAATCCTCTAAAAAAAACCAAAATCCTTTAAGCTATTATAACATTATAATTAATCTAAAGTTCTAACACAAGCCAAAATTTCATCTTTCAAAAAATTCATATAAAAATAGACCTATTATTACCTATGGACCAAAATGCCTCAAGTTATATACCCTGTAACGAATCAAAACACAATATTCATGGCTATTAAGGCATGGCCAATAATTACCTTTTATGTGTAAAACCTGATCATTAAGGGAGGATACATCGTGTGTTGGTTGGGTATTTGATTTCTTAATGACCACGTAAATTGAAATTTTAAAACTTAGATTCCAAATAATCATCAGGTGTGGGTATTTTGAAAAATCAAGGTCAAAGGCCCCTTGATCGTAGATAGTTCTAAATATAAACTTCAAAGACCCATTGGTTCTTGTTAATTTTTTAGAAAACACTGTAGAGTCTTCTAAAAAAACTCATGGTTTTTTAATTTGTGTTTTAGATATTAAACCCCACAAACTTTTGATTTTACGAGCTTATTATTAACACCACATATATTGATAAACAAATAAAAATTATTGATATAAAATACCACCCATCTTAAGTGAAATTTTTGAAATAAATAAATTATTAATTTTTTGGACTTATAATTAACACTTCGAAATCTACCGACACAAATATTCGGTGGATATTCAACATTGGAGGAATCATATTTGGGAACTAACTAAAATATCATAAAAATTGTATTTTTTGTATTTCTGGAAAGGTAACCGAAAAGGAAACAAGGAAGGTTAAATAATGTTTTGGTGCCTCGACAACTTCAATAGATGTTCGCTAAATAATTAATTAATTTGGCATATTCATTATAAAAATAAAAATAAATTGAAGAGCTTAAATTGTCTATTTCAAAATAATTATCCTTTTTGAAAATTTGTGGAAATAATATTATTTTAGTGTGATTAACTATACATTGTCAACATTTCAAGTTCATACTTCAAAAAAATTTGTTTCAAGTTTTTATAGAAAATGAAAAAAAATCCTCCCCCTCTCTCTACCCCCTACCCCCCCACCTAAAATGACATAAAATAAAAGCAGGGCCTTTTGGGGAGGGGGGGGATGGCATGGGATGAAGATGAATTGATGGATGTGGATGTGGACAAAAATGAGGTGAATGTGGATGAAAATGATATGGATGTTCACAACATCGTTCAAGTTGAAGGAAGGAGACGTTGACCATTGTTGCTGGCGATGGCGGGTAGTGGGTAACGTGCACAACAACTGTTGTCATCGAAGGAGGAGGATGTCTGCTTCAGTCGCGTTCTTGCAAGAATCCAATTGGTTTCTATTAGGTTTGCTCGGTGTGTAAGGGGGGAGAATGGAGAATTTGTGAATGTGAGTAATCAGACCTTCGAGGTTTTCGTAACCCTAAACCTTATAACACAAACGTGTATGGCACTGAAGTTCTCTTGGGGTGGTTGTTGCATTTCTAGGATGACTTTTTAAGTATGAATGAACATAGCCATTTTGGTAGAAAGGGAGGGATTTCTTGACATGGGAAGCAGGACTAAGGCTGCCTACAACATGGCACATAGTGGGTTGAAAGGTTTAGCAACGGAGATTCTGTTAGTGGTCTCTGTGCATCAATGGCTTGGCATAGGGTTGTTCTTTTGAGATTTGTTCTCGTAAAAGGAAATGAAGGATGGAAGGAGAGATGGTGGCATGCACCTGGTATATTTAGTGTTTTCTTCGTCTTAAGCAACATTGGATATAACCAAGCACACATCGTGGGCTCAATTGTGTGTTGGTCAGTATGAAACAAGGAAGAAAAGGATTTGGCAAAGGGGTTTGAATGGGCAACAAAGGGGCAAACCAAGTGTGCAATGTTGGATTTTGTTGGATGCGTGCTTAAAAATCCCAAGCAACATGAGTTGACGTTTTAACCATTAGGAATTGTGAAACGTTAATGTTCACTTTGTTGGCTTGCACACTTTCAAGGGCTTTGAGGTTCTACAAATCCTAATGGACTTTGCTTGAGTGCAACTTGGACGTTTGAATTTGGAATTATTTCTATTAGAGGCGGATGCCAGAGGAAGCATTTGCTTCCTTCCTTCCCTCTTCTTTGCAATTATCTAGGCTATATGTTTTTTTTTTGAATTTTTTTGGTTTTTTTTTTGGTGCAAAATTTACGGATATCTTGAATGCCCTCGTGTCTTTTGTCGTCTACTGTGAAAGTTTTGTCATTTCTTGTTTTTTCCTGCGGGGAAAAAGAGGATCCTTGAACATGAAGTCTCCACCGTCTGTGGTGCACGAATAATAAACCTTTTTTTTATGATGAAGCTTTTGTGGCATTTTAACAGATGTGAGATTTGTCTTTTTGTTTTGTATTTTGCGATTTAGTAACAATCTATGGACCCTTCCTCCCCGTGGTGGGCCTTTTTTGTGCTTGAGGAGTTGTCACTTCCTTTTTGTCTTTTGTTCGTTATTACAATCTTTCTATTATCCATGTGTAACATTATTGTTGTGAAAACGAACCTTGAAGTTAAAAAAGCTTGTTAGCTTCCTAGATTTGTCTTCGTTTCTTGTTTCTTTTTGTGGCAATTTGCGGTTTTCTTCTTCTTCTTCTTTTGCAGATGTCTTTGTCTTAGGTCCTTATTTTGTGATCTTGAGGAAAAGTTTTTTTCAAGTGTCTCAAAGCTCTAGTGTTCAGGATTTTGTTGTGTTTTTCTTTTTGGTTTTCTAAGTTGTTGCTTTTGGATTGGCTTTCGGTGATGTCATAAAGTAAAGGAGGAAACTTGCACAAAGAGAGAAGGTTGGTGTGTTTTAGAAGCTCCTTTGTTCATCATAGAGGCTTGTTTGAAGGTATTTTCTAAAAGCTATTTTTTTGACATTTGATGCTTCTACTGATCCTTGCTTGATCGTTGACTATCTTTGTCGATAGTTTGGAACGAATAACAAAAGCTCAGGATGCTCTTGAATTCAACCGAAGTTTGCCTTTTGTTTGGCCTTCTTTGATGATTTCGCACTTAGATTTCAATGCTTGAAAATTGCAAAAAGATTGCAGAAACAACAAATTGTAACCTTTCCACAATTGTTTTTAATATTCATTTTTTTTGTTAGTTAGCTAGCAGTCGTTTTTATCTCTTGTTGCACTTTTTGTAGAACTTAGAAGTGCCACTGGTGCATTGGGAGCTCTTACAATGTTTGGTTTTATACCTTCCCTCTCCATCATTCTCTCCCCCATTGAGCTTTGTTTGTTTCACATGGAGCTCGTCAAGCCTTGCCAATCTTTTGGAAATCTTTGATTTTTTGCTATTGTTCTTCTCAACTTCCTATGCAGGATTGTGTTTTTGACTTTCACTTTATGTACTTCCTATGCAGGATTGTGTTTTTGACTTTCACTTTATGTACTTGCCACGCCTACCCTGTGGCTCAGAGAGCACCATATCTTAACAATTGCAAACCAATTGTATTTTTATGTTGTTCGTTGCTTGTTGCTCATGGTTGCATTCTAAATACCCATGCCCCAAAGTGTGAAATCTAGGTCCATAAAGTGAGCTTCTGAAAGAGTTGTCCAAACATATATTGTATTCCTATGCTCTAGATCACTTTGCCAAAACACAACTCCACTTTGCCACAACTCAGCTTTGGTGTTAATCATATGCAACATTATCTATCTATCCATGAATTAAAGGAATTGAGGATTTTCTCTATTGTAAAGCAGTACCCAAGCCCATGGCAATAATATGTGATCCTCAAGGTCATTTCCAAACCTTGGGCGTTGTGGTTGCTAATGCTGCACTCCCCCCAACTAATGTTGTGTGCTCCCTAGTTGGCGGGGACTTAAAGTTGGTATAAAGTGTGGGAGTTGGGGATCTAGGTGGCTAGCTAGCCATGGCAAGTGTTCAACATCCACTTTCACGCCAGTTACTGCCAGGCTATGAACAACAAGGGCAACAATAACAATGTGGTGGTGCAACCAACTATTCACACAAGAGGCCTCATGGTAGTGTTACCATTGGCATGCATAACATGGTGCAGGCACACAATTATCATAAAGATGTAAAGTCTATGGACGAATTTCTAGCTAATCTACATGTTCTTATAATGGACAATGATCCAATTTGTCTTATGATTTTGGAACAGATGTCACACTAGTGTTCCTATCAAGGTCTATTTTTTCTACCAATATTTGCTTTTGATGTGTCCTTCATATTCATGGGCTAGAATTCTTGTTCTCAACTTGATGGTTTGGGAGCTTATGTGCATATAACATAATGAAGTCTCCATGATTGCAGTTGATTTCTTCCTCCATAGCTTTCCTATGTGCTGTCAAATGTTTACCCTATCTTTAATAACTTTGACTTCTTTTATATTATCATCAAGAATGGTTGTTAGTGGCTGAACTGCGTTGTAATTTGGACATAATTATTCCCAAATTATTTTAGTAGCCAGTGCAAATGTCTCAAGAGCATAGCAAGTGCTTATGGAAGGATTTTAAGCATCTTAGAAAGGTCTAGTCAGTTAGTAATGAGTCTTATTCAACAAGGATTGCATGTAGAAATAAAAATGGTGAAAAGTTGGGGTTCTGCAATTGTAACACATTTTTATATTTTCTTTTAGTTACAACATGTGGGAGGGAAATCAAGGCATTGGAGTTACCAAAGGAAGACATAAACAAATTTGATCTAGTCATCAGTGATGTGTATATGCCTAACATGGATGGCTTTAAACTTCTAGAGCTTGTCGGACTTGAAATGGACCTTCCTATCATTAGTAAGTTCATGTCATGAACTTTTCATTGATGTCTATCCAACTTCTTGTTGCATGATGGGTGATCTCAATATTGTTATGATTAATGCCTCACAAGCTTTGCTTGCATAGGTTATTTTTGAAATTGTATAGAAAGTCACTTTCCAAATTTGTGGATAAATTCTGTCACTTGAGCAAGAATGATGGTGGCCATTACCTTGGACTTTTCGTTGTCTTTGTAGTTAAGAATTGAATATAAAGAATTGGCATAATAGCAAGGAGTATCAACAGTTTCTTTCTAATTGCAATGATGTCAATTAATGGAAAAACAAGTATAGTGATGAAGGGGATCACCCATGGTGCATGTGACTACTTGCTAAAATCTATAAGATTGGAGGAGTTACAAGTACAGTGATGAAGGGGATCACCCATGGTGCATGTGACTACTTGCTAAAATCTGTAAGATTGGAGGAGTTGCAAAACATATGGCAACATGTGCTGAGAAAGAAAAGGACTAGAGCAAAAGATGTAGAGCATTCTACAAGTCATGAAAAGGGTGAAAGATGCAAGTTTGGTGGGGGAGAGGATGTGGAGTACACTTCATCGGCCACTGACACTATAAATGGCAACTATAAATTGATGAAGAGAAGGAGATGAAAGAGGTTGACAAGGACATTGAGTAGGAAAATGATGACCCTTCCATGTTGCGTTGCTTCCAAAAAGGCAACAGAAATTCAAGATGTAGATTGTGTATAATGGTTTGCCCAAGTTTTTGGGAAGATTATTATATGTTTATCTACACCCACTATTGGGAGTTGATGAACTCAATGAGTAGTCATGGCAACTTGTCATTATCGTTCATGATGAAAGTGATGGTCTATCATTTTGTGAATGACTTTCATGAGGTTACGATTGCATTCATTGTTGTGTTACTTATAATTGTTGTTGTGGAGATTTTTCTACACCATCATCAAGTTTTTTTTTAGTGGCTTTAGCAGATGTTTTACATCCAAGTAATCACCAATGGTGTGTTTAAAACATATGTTCATGGTGCACGAGGCCTTAACCATTACCCTATATATAGGTCTCTATGTCTTTTAGGCATAAATGCTTGCATATACAGGGACATCTTAAAATGAAATATAAGCTTTTTCCTCATGAGATTGAAGCCTTCACCATGCGCACCCAAGGTGGTGGTATTGAAGTTATATAGGTGAAGGTTGGTAAGGGCTTTGCTCCTCTATTTGTGGCGTAAGTGTGTTGTCCCTTGAATCTTTTCGAAGTTATATAGGTGAAGGTTGGTAAAGGCTTTGCTCCTCTATTTGTGGCGTAAGTGTGTTGTCCCTTGAATCTTTTCAACCTTCTTTTATTTTAGTTCTTTATTTGCTTTGTTGCGTTGAAATTTTGGTATGCATGGAGAAGTGGGAATTCGGGACCATTGTCAAATAGGATTGTTCTACTTTGACATGTTAGCATAAACATAATATTGTTGACTACATTTCTTTGTTGAAGCATTCGTAACAGAACATGTGCTTTTGTAGGTCATTTTTGAGATTTTACATCTACGAGATGAACAATCAACTTAGGGTAAATGGGGGTGGGGATGCACTACAACAAAAGGTGTCCATGTACACTAAGTGATTTCACTAGATTTTGAATGAATTCATTGGTTACAACCTTTGCTCTCGCTACTTGGGTTGATTTGATTTTTCTAGGTGACCTTGCTTTTAGTTTCACCCTTGGGGTGTGCAGGAGCTTCATCCTCCATACACTCCACCATCTTCATTAGCCCTTGGCATGTTTCCAGAATATCAATCCTATAGTATACTATTTTTCGCACCCAAGGTTTGAGTCCACGCAAAAATACTAACTTTTGAACATACTCATCCTTTAGGGGGACCATAGTCAACATGTGACTAAAGTCTTGGACATACACAACCAACAAATTCCATGCCATCCTAAAGCACCAAGTGGTGTGGTGTGAACCTCTCTTCTAATCGCAACTTGAATTCTTCCCAAGTGAGGGTCTTAAGTAGGTTGGGTGTTTCCTACTTTTGGGACATCCACCATTCCCATGTTTGCTCCTTCAATAGGGTTTGAACGAAATGAATTCGCTCCTTGTCAGTTTCAAAACATTGGGTTTCCATGTACATCTCCACTTGGTGCAACCATGGCTGCACCCATTTGGTTTTGGTCTCCTTCCCTGTGAAGGAGTTCAACAATTTTGCCTTGATGGTCGCCTTGGTAGAGCCCGCAATTGGGAGCTTACGGCACCCAAATTTTTCGCAATGCAATTCATTAGTTTTGTTGTCTTTTAATTCTATGTTGTGGCTTCCTTTTGTTGGACCACAAACACATGAAAGGCGTCCATAAAAACCAAAATTTTTAAAAATGAATTCCTCACCCTTGGGCATCCTTCTTGTTTCTTAGGAAATTCGTCCACAATTGGATGTTCGAGGGCTTGCTTGCCCCTTTTTTGCCTTGGTGCTCCCAAAGGGGTAATCAAGGAGTTCACATCTCCATTAGACTCCAAGGAGTGGAGTAATGTGTTCTTCAGACTTCACAATTGGTTCAAGAACTTTTTCCTTCCCTTTTTACTTATGAATTTTCACTTGGGTGAACCCATGCTCACTTCCTCCACTCCCTGCCTTTGCTTGATAAGGGAAAGAGTTATTTCATGGGCCTTTGCTTTGCTTGGACCTACCTCATCCTTCCTCATCTTTTTCTTTTTATAATTTCATGGAGCAAACTCAACAACCTCCTCCACCAAGTCCTTGGACTTTGAGCTTCTTCATCATGAAATTCCCTGCCAACCATGGTTTGAGTTACAATTACTAGCTTTTCCATGACAACATCCTTCTTTTTCTTCTTTTTGGTCTTGTACTTCTTTTTGGCCTTGGGGTTCCACCACAGCATGTGTGTTGGGTAGCAGATCATTTGAAGCTTTTTGTTTTCAATGTTCACCTCCCCGGATGCCTTAAAAGAATCCGCAATGGACCTTAGGAGGTTGATCTAATACCAATTTTTGCACCCTTTTATGCCTTAGCGTTGTTTTTACGTCGTTTCGTTTTGTTCACGTGCCACTCTAAACACCTACATTACTTACACATGAAAAACCATGCACTTGATAAGCTTTGGCACTTAGACTTACCTTGGGCTAACCCGACCTCTAGATGAGTGGGATTAATACCCGTCACGGACTTCCCAAGTAGTCAAAAGCCTTGTCACTCAAAATTCCCATTTTTCGTCTTCCAACCTAACTGCAAATTTCACCTAGTTCAAGGACTTAGTGTGCCACAGCCAATGCCCCAAGCATTCCTTCCTTTCTTCCAACCTAACTGCAAATTTCACCTAGTTCAAGGACTTAGTGTGCCACAGCCAATGCCCCAAGCATTCCTTCCCTGAACCCTCACTTGTTGACACCTATGTGACTTGTGAATATGTCAAACCAAGAGTCAAACCCAACCCAACACTTAGATTCATAACCCAAGTCCGTCACAGAGACCACCCCATGGTGGTCTAGACTTGGGCCTTGACTAGGTGAGCCACACTAGAGGGTCCGCCTAGAAAGGCATGTCGGTGAGACTTTCATGTTAAGTCTCTCATGACAAGTCTCTACTCTTAAGACTCCCTAATTTTCATAACTGAAAGTGTCAAACCAAAATTTAGAAATTAAAGATGTTTGTTCAACTCGTGTTTTAAAAAAAAAGGTTTCAGTATCTGAGTTTGTTGATATTGAAAATTTTACAAATTTGTATCCGAAATCACAAAATTAATATGTTAAAATGCCAAAATTTCTCACAGCTTGCAATGAATTTTCGCCAGATTGCAAGGCAAGGTATTGATGAGGCAAAAAACAATTCGGAGATAGGTCCTCTCCATTTGTACTTCCACTTCCTGTCCAGATCGGCGGGCCTTCTTTAATAAAATTACAGCGTTACAACAAAACCGAGGAGATGTGATGTGCCTATTGGGCAGACAGTCCAGTCAGTCAAGTCAGCAAACGAAATTTGGAAAAAGATGCATCCGAAGAATAGGCCATAATGTTTTTGTAAGAGTAGTGTACCAGATTTCCTTAGGAATAAGCGAGTGATCGAAGAATGGTCATGTGCAGAGCGTCGAACTTCATTTGGTCGGTCTCCAGAGGGTATCAATGTGGTGAGAACATGGTCAGGAAGGCAAGCAAATCGTGATATCCTCTTGTTAAGGGGAAGAGGGAACGAGTGTTAGAGAGTCACGATTTGAGGGTTTACGTGTGCCCCCCCTCCCCCTTTGGTCAGAGGACTTGGAGCTCGGAGGGAGAAGAACGGCAAGTACCAAGCTCCTTCACCACCAGCATAACAGTGGGAGAGCGACAAAGACACCCGAGCTTTTCGCTTCGATCTGTGCGTTTTAGGAATGTGCCGCGAAAGATTAATCGCTATTCTGCATCGGCCATGCTCTTCGCGCTCCTCTCTTTCATCTGGCCTCTTGTGATGGAATCTGGTGTGCGAGATACGCAAGCGGGTTATATAGCCCAGCAGCTCTGACATACTTCGGATAAACAGGCAAGCCTAAATGGTAGAGGCGGTGACTTCCATGTTCGATGTTGGAGACCGGTTTGTAGACGGGCTCAGGCCATGGGGTTTGACGATGGTTGGTACTCTGTAAGGAGGGACACGATGCATCAGACTACTCGGATCCTGCCGTCCTCCCATGAGAGCTTAGGAGCAGTGGACACCGGTGATGCCTTTGTCCTTGACGCGGGATTCATCATTGACCCCAAGCATCTCTTCGTCGGTCCCAAAATCGGAGAAGGTGCGCATGCGAAGGTTTATGAAGGCAAGTACGGTTTGCAGAGAGTCGCCGTGAAGATTTTGCAGCCTGCAGGCGCGCCCGAAGACCGAGCGAAGCTGAAGGCAGGGTTTATAAGAGAGGTGGCAATGCTATCAAGGGTGAAGCATCGAAACCTAGTTAAGTTCATTGGAGCTTGTAAGGAGCCTTTGATGGTGATAGTTACCGAGCTCATGGAGGGCAAGTCGTTGAAGAAGTACATGCTTGGAATGAGGCCAAAGCTGTTGGACATGAGGTCGTCTGTTTGTTTTGCGCTCGATATTGCAAAAGCCATGGATTGCCTTCATGTCAATGGCATTATTCACCGAGATCTGAAGCCTGATAACCTCTTGCTAACGGCTGATCAGAAGACGGTGAAGCTAGTGGACTTTGGGCTGGCAAGAGAAGAGACATTGACCGAGATGATGACGGCGGAGACAGGAACTTACCGTTGGATGGCTCCAGAACTTTACAGCACAGTCACACTACGACATGGCGAGAAGAAGCACTACAACCACAAGGTGGACGTGTACAGTTTTGCAATTGTTTTGTGGGAGCTTCTTACTAATAGGATGCCGTTTGAAGGCATGTCAAACCTTCAAGCAGCCTACGCTGCTGCCTTCAAAAATGTAAGGCCAAGTGTCTCTGAGAACATCCATAAAGATCTTGTCTTTATCTTGCAATCTTGCTGGGCCGAAGACCCTGATGTCCGTCCAAGCTTCGCACAGGTCGTTAGGATGTTGACAGCTTTTCTGTGCACTCTTCCTGATCCCGAGAAGAACTGTATTGATTTGGAGAAACGATCTGTGGAGACAACTGCTCCAGAGTCTGCAGTGGCAACAAGGGCTGATGTTGCAGTGAAGAATGATACCTGTACCAAGACTAGTGAGCAAGGGAATTCTAGTACTGACGCAGACGCCCCTGTGGGAAATTCCAAAAGCATGTTCCAGTGCTTTGCCAATTGCTTCCTCTCCAGGTACTGTTGATTAATTTCACCATGGAACTGAAACGCTGTCTTCATCCCAACTACTTCTAAGGGTTTTGGGAGCAGCATAGCATAAGACAACAGGAGGTGGACAATCATCACAACATGTTAACACCTGACAAGGATGTAAGAGGAAATCCTATGGAAGGCTTTGTCTCATTCCAATCAGGGAAATGATGGTCTTTAGCACCTGTATAGTATATGGACATTTAAGCTGCAGAACTGGTTCCCTGCTTGGAGTCACTTTTGAGCTTCCTAGAATGTCCAATGGACCCTCATATCCACCTATCCGGGGTAATGTGGTATGCAGAGGTTAAGCTGAGATGAGGTGAACTTGCTGGGAATCGATGGTATTCTTTGAACATGTGTATGACTGTCACTATTTATCAAACCCCTCCTCAGCTTTTGGTTTTGTTTTATCTCTTCTCTGGGACTTAGATTCCCCTCCTGCTGCCTCATGGATCTGTTGCTGTTATGTTGTTGATCTGAAGTCCCTGTCCTCTGTAACCTCATTAGTTATATCTGAACCCTCTTTATTTGGTCATCTCTCAATTCTATTTAGGGTACCTTTGATGATTTGGAGAAATTGTCAATACTTGTGAAGGCATGTTTTAGCTGAGACATTATGTCTGCAGTTGCAGAGGGATCTGTCATGGACAGTGCAGTAATGTGCCTGAATTTGCAGGACTTGTAGGTATCACCAATTTTAGTCACAGTCAGTTTGCTGTCAGAAAGAACAATTAGGATCACTGTGTATATGTTGACAGCAGCTCGTAGACAACATTGAGTTTTTCCCAAGCGGTTCTAGTAACAAACAAACAAACAACTGATTGAAGAGTCAAGTACTAAGTATAGTGTTATATATTCGGTACTAGTTGCTGCATAACATCAACAGACCAGAGAAGAGAATTTCCCATAATTATGCCAGTAAGGTTACAAATGAATCTTCCCTTTCTGGAGCCTTTCAATCTCATAAGTACAAGAATTAGTGTCAGATGCTGTCTTCTTTCTTTGCTCTCACAATGTGGAGAGCACATACCGATGCAAATCTCTCTGCTCTCTCTCACAGATGAAGAATTGCATGCAAAATTGGATTACTTGGGGAGGAAAGTGACCTACTTGTGTGCTATGAGGGATCAATTGAAATTATTACTTTTCACTATAAGTCTATAGTTTGGTGGTTGCTTTCATTGTTTCAAATGTTAAACATGCTTGAATAACATTAATTTGCACTAGTACATCAAAATGAAAGTAAGGTGATGAAGGCAAACACTAAACAATAGCAATGGATTAAATATGGTGTGGTTTGCAATGCGTCTTGATAGTCTGGGTCATGGGCCCTAATAATTCGAACCTCATTGTTTATCAAGCTTGCCCTAGTGAATTGAACCTGGTTGGACCCCACCCCTCAAAGCCCATCCATTGCTTTCCTTAGTTCGCCCACCAAAACCTAACCCAACACGGTTCCCTTAAAGACAATTTTTTTTTTTTCTTGTTTGCTCACCATTCCAAATCCCTCTTCCCTCCTCCCAAGAATTACCATTTCCCCATAGCAAAATCATCTTTTCGACCCCATCTGATGCGCTCCCAAGTCCTTAGTTAGACCCAAAACAGGCCTAAGTCATTCAAACAGTGGAATTGGGAAGAACTTAAGGCATGCTCCCAACTCTTGGCACTAGAAGGGGTAAAGGGGCGTGCTAAAGCTCCGGGATGGACTAGGAAGAGTGACAAGCTATTCACTTACTTGAACTTGCATCAAACCAACCAACAAGTTGGTTCAAGTTGATTAATTCATTTTGTAGAACACCCTTGATGCTAGGACAAGTCACGGGCAACTTTGGACTCACTTGACTCACCATGGCTCGGACTTAGGGGAAGCCACCACCTTCCCCCATATAATATACTTTGTGCCTCTCTGTGGCATCCACATCCGAATGACTTTTTGTCCCGAGACTCTCGAGGAGTTTCGAAACTGTCCCGATTTGGGCTCCCGGGACTTTGCGAGGTCATAACTCTTTGCTCAAACCTCTGATTGGGATGAGGTCTGAAGCAAACTTGTAGCTTTCCTTGAAAGCTTTTCAATGGTGTATTGCACTTTACCTACACGCACCAAGGTCAGGTTGATTCCCGACTTTTAGTGATCGTGAGACTCCCGACCTTTCTTTTTGCCATAATTTGTGCTGCAAATGTCAAAGCTTTTCAATGGTGTATTGCACTTTACCTACACGCACCAAGGTCAGGTTGATTCCCGACTTTTAGTGATCGTGAGACTCCCGACCTTTCTTTTTGCCATAATTTGTGCTGCAAATGTCTGAATGGCGCATGTGAGCCCATTTTCGACATCTACACTTTGCTAAATTTCTAATAATATAAAGAATACCCCAATGTAAGGTGTTTTGACCCCTATAATGGAACTCTAAAATTTCGAGAATCCCAAAGGACTCCTAAGCCCCAATTTTGGGAGTGTGAGTTTCATCCTCACACTCCTTCAAAGTAGGGTTGCGACACCATCTCCTCCCTAAGGAGTTGTCCTTGGGCCCATCTTCACCCTTGGGCCACATCCTTTTATCAACTCCTTTTTTTCTTCGGAGAAACATCTTCTTTTGGGGGAACATCTTCTCCTTGGGCACGTCATTTCCCTAGGCCCGCATTCTCCCCAACCCCATGTTCTCCCCAAGGACACATCTTCTCCTCATGGAACATCTTGTCCCCATGCCCATGATTTCCACGGACCCACCTTTTCCCAACCACTGTCCACCCTTAGGGACACATATTTTCCCTGAATAACATCTTCTCCATAAATCACATCCTTTCCATGGCCCCATCTCCTCACCGAGCCTCATCATTTCCTTAAGCATGTTTTTTGCTCAGGGAATCTCTCCTCCCCAGCCTCGTCTCCTCCATCCTTGGAGACACATCGTCTCCTTTGGAAATGTTTTTTCTTCAGCCCTATTTTGTCCTCGGAGACACATCTTCTCTCCAAGTCACATCCTTTCCCTAACCCCATTTCCTCCATAGGCTTCATCATTTCCTTGAGCCCACTTTCTCCCCGAGGAATGTCTTCTCCCTAGCCTCGAAGGATGTTATTTCATGAGTAGTGAGTAGGGTTCCATGAACATGAAAAAATATTTTCAATAAATTTCATCCACATCAGAAAGTATATTTCTTGACATTATTTAATGACATGGATGAATATTCCTTAACACAACCAAATATTTTTCCATTTCACCAACATGTCCATTGGCATTCAATGGTTCCAAATTGCAAGAATTAAAAGGGTTATAATGTTTGTGAACTTCCAATTTTGTTAATGGGAATTGTTTTTTCCTGCTTGATGCAAATCTTCTCTTTTAAATTTTAAACAAATACAAACTATTCAATGTTAATAGGTGCTTCAACTCATAATGAAAATACAAAATTGTATTCAAAAATCACAGTTCCAAGTTTGTACATTAAAGATTTAGAAAATAAGTATGAAAAATAAAGATTTAATGTCCTTCATGTTTTACCATCATCTTCCTTTATACTAT
>Ga0209611_10009468_pt1 | contig 14748 bp, 9 predicted proteins | sample S1TSphgellanicum_3_FD_187693 | JGI IMG/M metagenome (GOLD analysis project Ga0209611, IMG submission 187693) | Host-associated microbial communities from peat moss isolated from Minnesota, USA - S1T2_Fc - Sphagnum magellanicum MG (SPAdes) (version 2) | ecosystem: Host-associated > Plants > Peat... | reverse complement strand
GGGGGGGGGGGGGTTGATGCAAGGATAAAGTGTGGTACTATGTGGGAACGTACTGGGGAACACATTGAGAACATGGGAAACAAGTTGGGAACTAGGTGCACAACACCATCTTTTCAGACAACCTGGGACGGGTAGCCGCAGGGGACGGGCAGGCGCGACCGTGCGGTGGCGCCTGCAGGGACAGGAATGATGATACCCTAACTGGTACCCGCCGGGGGGGGGTCACGAGTGTACGTACTAGGGAGAAGTTCAGGGAAGGCCCCCAAGGAAGCGGGCGATTATACAGACCCTCTGACAGACAGCACGGGTACCAAGTTAAGAACCACAGGACACAGGAGGGGGCGGCAGGGGGGTTATAGTGAGCTGTGATTGGCCCATAACTCAAAATTTCATGTCATAATTTAACAGGGGTCATGATTAAAAAAAACTTAATTAATTTGTGTGCCAGTCTTGGAGTAAAGTCCACGCCCCCTTTCAATTAACTATACCCCCCCCCCCCCCCCCTCTCTGACTACAAATATAGTTCCTGACTCACTAACTGACTCACTAGCCAGGCCTTTACTCCCCCCCAATAAAGAAACCCCATTTCGCTTTATTAAAGCTTGGGCTTCGTCCTCTCTGGAGGGTTAGTTATTACTACTGTCTACTGATCTGCTTTGCTCCAGTTAGTGTTCCTTCCTTTTAGGTGTTTTTGTTTGTAGCCAAACTTCAAAGTTTTGGAAGGGGGGCGGGGGAGGGTCATCCATAGGAAGATTTTTCAAAAGTGGCTATCATCCCTAGGAGGATTTAGCCAAAAATTTGGCAATAAACCAAATATAACCAAAAATATAACCAAAAATATAACCAAATCGTTTGGTTTATGACGTACAAAAGATTTGGTTTATAGCCAAAAAATTTGGCCTCATATTTGGTTTATTCATGGCCAAAAGATTTGTGTGTACTTCATATCTTTTACTAATCATCCTTATATGTTTTTTTATTGGCTACACTTTTAAAACCAAAATTCTATATCTGGCGATTTAAAACTACTCTTTTCCACACTTTTGGCGACTGAAACTATTCAAAATCACTTCATTTTCAAAATTTTCAAATTTTCATTTCTCTTTTAGCGAATTTTTTGCTGGTAGGGAAAAGTCTGTCTCTCTCTGCCCTTGGAACCTTTTTTTTAATTTTTAAAATCTAATCTGCGAAATCTCACCCAATTTTTTAAAGAAATTACCCTTAAAAAATGCAGTGATTTTTTTTAGATTTTCAAAAAATTATGTAAAATATCTACATTTCTAGTGTTCAAGTAGGCAGCCAAAAAATATACAAGAATGTTTACAGTGGTTATTTTCCCCCAAATTTTGAATATAAAAAAAATTGGAGATTTTTATTAAAAAAATAGAAAAGAAGAGTCAAATTTTACACTAAACAAACCATTTGTCCAATATTTTTCCAAAATTTTTGGTGTTAAAAAACGATTTTTTTTTCCAGAAAAATCACTGGCCCATTCAAAGCTTTGAATTGGGTCCCTAGTCCCTACCCCCAAGAAGGGCATTTAAGATAGTTTGGGTCTGCACTGTGGCTCACTGAATAATAATAATAATATAATTTATAATATAATAAAAATATTTTAATAAAATTAATAATATGATAAAATATTTTATTTTATTTTATTTTATTTTATTTATTTATTTTCTGTGCTTGGCTATCAATAATAATAATAATAATAATAATAAGTAGTTGTTGGATGCTTCTTCTTCTTCTTCTTCTTCTACTTCACCTAAATTTTTCATCTGGCTCAGTTTCATAATTGTGCCTGAACATTCGGATGAGAAATTAATGGAAGCCCCCATCAAGTTTTTCATTTGTCAACGCAGGTTACCAGGTGGGTGTCAGGACGGATCTCTCATCATCAAGAGCAAAAAAAATCTGCTGAAATATGTACCATTTACTAGTGCCATCAATGATGGTAATAAATAATAATTAAAATAAAATAAAATTTGTGTATATGCCTTTTTTTTTTTAAATTTGTTGTTTATGGAGTTTTTTTAAAAAATTAAATTTGGGGGCAACCCAGATACCACTGACCGGGAGTTTTTTCTTTCCATTTTCAAATTTTGCAATAGTGGCAATTCTTTTTGTTCAAAAAAATAAAATCCCCAATTTCTCTCAATTTTTTTGCACTTTAGCAATAATTTGAACACCAAAAAAATATTTTAAAAATTATATTAGCCTTTTTTTATTGGAAGAAATTCTCCAAAAAGTGGAATTGAAAATGAAAAAATGAAGCGATTTTTAATTTTTCCAATCATTGAAGTCCCCCCCCCCGCCCCCAAGGAAAAAAAGAAGAGAGACATAAACCATCAAATGTGGTTCTCAACTCCAAAAAGTAGCCAAAAAAAAAAGAAGGATGTTTATAATTTTCAAATTCGACATCCAATTTGTAGCCAAAAAAAAGAAGGATGTTTATAATGTTCAAATTTGACATCCAATTTGTAGCCAAATATGGCTAAATCTTCCTATGGATGATTTGCACTTTCACTCTACATCACAAAATTGATACAAGGAAAACTTTGTGGCTTATACAATGCACCATTTGTATATACAATATAAGGAAGGATGCTCAAATCAAAATTGAAAAGGATCTTATTTGTTATCATGAGCCCAACAACACCCATGAAGGCTCAAAGAATACATCATAATAGGTTTCCAAGGACAATTTTATCAATAGAATTTTAGATAAACACTCGGATTATGATGATAGACTCCAAGGTCTTTCTTTACCTATGGTAACCGGTTTCATCACAATGTTGTTCATTATAGGTTTTTTTTGTGGCATTTACAAAAAAAAGTTGTACATTGTTGTTGTGAGTCAATTTTTGTCTATTGCTTGGGGTTTCAACTTCCTCTTTTTTTTTCATAAATTTTCAATTATATCAAAAATTGGGCATTCTTGAATTGGTTTAATTAAATCACCATTCACCTCGCTTCACTCTAAATGACAAATTTGACCCTTTTTGTTTGAATAATATGCATTCGGGTTTCTTTGGGTTGAGCATGTGTGTTGTGTTGAATCAATAAGGCAATGCAACTAGAAACACCATCAACCCAAAAAACACATTTGAAGAAGAAATTGTATGGCACAAAGAGAATTGATCTATCTATATGGTCATTTTTACATAGGCATGTTATTTTTATTGTAATTGCATGTCAATTTGGAAGTCCTAGTGAAAATGGATCTTTAACCAACTAAGGTTTCTTAATTGTATTTTCTTGGTCTTGTATTTATTGCGTATGTTCAACAAAACATACACACCAGACTCGCAGTCAGTGTAAAATGTACAAACCTGGAGTTATTGGTAAAGTCCCGCGATTAGGGGGCGAAAACAGTCAGTTTCGGCATAATAGGGCATCAAACGCTTAACTGGGAATGAGAATTTTACAAAACGTAATAACTGGGACCCAGACTAGAGTTCTACAGCAATTTTGGCAGTAAACTGCGTTTCATCGTGTCTTTCCTTTTTCCTGAGCTCCTCCACTACTGCTACATACATTTTCGCTGCTCCTACCTGTACAACAACTATAATCACTCACTCTCGAACCTTGTGCATTAAATGCTGAGTTTCAGCACTTCATACCCAGATTTAACAAAGTTTCCTTACTCTGCAGATACCGATGAAACAGGCCATAAGGGGTGAAAGACGGGGTGAAGACAAGGGTGACTTTATGGATAACTCTATTAACATCAATATTTTTTTCTCTGAAAAAAATTTACCTTCCTTGACATCTTACAAGCTAGGGGCATCAAGATGACATCCTCATGTCCCACCACAATAATGATTTATTATCTAGTATTTCGAGTGGTAATAGTAAAATGGCTTGTATGTCAAATTTTGGATGAGGTAAGTGTTGCAGTGATGTGCAAACTTGTGCTCAAATGGAAGTTTCAAAAGATTGACAAAAAGAAAATGAATGCTTTTCGTTGGGCGGCATCAATGATAGGCCACACATTGGCTATAATTGATTGGTTCATGTGCAACACATAAATGTCCAATATGTATCCACATGAGCAATTTAGTGTTAAATTAGGGCAAACATTAAACACTAATTTTGGATGTGATAGATATTCATATTGGCTCAAATATAATGCATCATTGAAATTCTTAGAGCAATGAAAATCGGTTCTGAAATGAACTAATAATGCTAGGAACCAAGGATTTGTCTTTCTTTCAAATTCCTCAAGGATGTTCACCAATAAGCATGTCTAGCATTAACTAGCACTAAATGATGATTGTCGTAGGTGGGCTGTAGCATTTTTACAAAAGTGCTGGAACAAGTGATGTTGTGGCTAATTTAGTAATTTTTAATTGTTTAAATGATGAAAATACCCAATTTTTTTCACTTATTTTTCACTTTCTGAAAAAATACTTAGCCAAGTTGCAAAAATTTGCTCCCCATTAAAAAAAACTCTTCTAGGAATCCAAATAATGCTAATTTGAAATTTTTTGGCCAAATTTTCAAGTAATGTTTTTCATGTTACTATACTACTAGACTTTCAAGGTCAGCAAGTCCCACAAAATTTTGAACCATCAATTTTCAAGAGCACTTCTCACAAGTCGGTTCTCATAATTCAAGGTTTTTTTTTTTTTTTATAAATTTAATGGGCGGTTCTTTTTTTGTTTCTTTTCTTATAATCATAATAAATGATGAATCAAGTAAATTAATAAATGATAGAAAATAATTTTTTTTAATATAAAGAGTTCATATCTATAATTTCCTCTTTTCAAACTCCTCCTCTACTATTTCATCCTTCTCTATGAACTCCACCAAGGTTGATGGCATATTACATCCTACCCTAGGATCATTGGGCCAATTTTGATTAACAAAAATTAGTTTATCTAAATTTTCAAATTGTAACCAACATCTCTTAAGGCTTGTCAAAATTTCAACAAGAGAAAAAATGTGTTATTTGGGAGCCTACAATTCCTAAGATTTGTTTTGCAAGAAAGCCAACTACATGGAATCTATACTCATGTTTCTCCCACCATTGGAGAGGGTTTTTTTATATCTTTCATATCCACGTGAAACCTCTTGAAATCCAATAACTCCCTTTTTGTAATTTCCTTTGCAATTTTAACGTTGTTGTTAATCATTTGGAAAATATTTAGTCCATAGTCCTAATTAGCTTCTTGATTTGCAGAACCAAAAGCAACATCTCTAATAAGATGTAGGTGATTATATGACTTGACCAACACTCTCCTATCATATTCCTCCACAATAAACACTCCATGCTATTTACTAACATATGAAGAAATAAGACAAATTTTTTTGAACCTAAGGTGAAGTATCAACAATAGAATGTTATGTGTTTTCTTCTTTTCATATGTCCTTAAAAATGAAAGGAAAGAATTTAAAACCCCAAACAATTTAATTTAATGTTAAAGGTAAAAGTTTTAGCTTTAAAGACAATCTATTGTCATCATCCATGATGGACTCAAAAAAAGGTTTCAAATGTATTTCATCCTTAGCTTTAAAACTCATGGTGATGGCAAAATTCAAGGCATTTGATACCCAATGTCCAGTAGATTGGTTCAAGACACAAGTAGAGACAATAAGGCTTGGACAATCAACTATTATTTAACAAATGAACCATGCAATAGGAGGAGGAACATGGCTAGACATTCAAACATTAGTTTGCATGCTATAACACATGATAATAGTTCCACGAAAAAAAACACTTCCTGGATTAATATTACCCTTCTTACAAACCTACAAAAATATTCAGATAATTAGTAAAAAATTTGGAAATTTTTATTTACTCAATAAATACAAAATAATCAACATAAAAAAGATGAATAAATAGACATTTACCTTGTCTTCACATGAATATTCAATTTCCTCAATCAAATTCTAAACTCAATACAAGTTTTCGTCCATTCTTGTCTTCCCTTTCTAGATTTCTTTGGCCACATTATACACTTTTAGAAATTAGATTGCGTAGATTTGATTGAAGCATATTTAAGATTTTTGCATACCCTCTATTTAACAATAGCAACTTGACAAGTTTTGGGAAATGCCAGACCAAAACAAATGCCATTGAAACTCTCTTCCAACCCCAAAACCTCACTATTAACAACAAATTTGAAAGTTGTGGTGATAGAATTTAAGTTTGCCCCTTCATCTTTTACATAAACAATGATCTTCTTGCTTAACCCATAAGAATCCAAGAACTTTCTCAAATTTCTAATTAAGGTTTGACTTATTGTTTCTGTTGCCTCAAAAAGACCAATCGTCAAGTTCTCGAATTGCCAATTTTCATCCAAAACATTAATTACCAAGGAAAAATGGTCATAAGTGCCTTTTGACATCCACAAATCAAAACATGCAATAGTTGACATACATCGAGAAAATTTTGGTAAAATATAAACATATTTTGTTTTCTAAACCAAATGTTGCAAATATCCTATGAAAAAATATTTCTAGAGGGAAAAACAATGTAAGGATTCAATTACAAACCACATTGCTTCAACCATGGACTTTCCAAAAAATGTACATGCAAATGACTTTTAACAATCAGTAAGGCTAAATTTTCAAAAAATTGTTTATGTTGTATTTCATCCTTCTTGTAAATAAGTTTTGTAGAGAACATTTTAAAATTTTCGAATGAAGATACATCTTGCCTCTTTTTAGTTGGTTGTCTTTCACCTTGAAATCTAATTGAACTATTCACTTCCTCATCAAGTTTTTTTGCAAGTAGACTATGCTTTGCATCCACATGCATTTTCAAAGTTAATATCCCATTAGTCTTATAATATGAAACTAGTCCCTTCCTTATTTTTGTTCTTGGATTATATAACACATGTGTATTGTAACACAAATGAAATCTCATGACTTGAGGAATTTTGGCATCCATTGGTTTATTATCATTAACCACATAGAAAGCCCAACAAATGGAGCCCACCATTGTTTAATTCCAACATTGCAATATGTGTTTTTTGGATGTGATTTGTTCCAAAATCTTACATTTTGACACATCCTCTTTTGTTGTGATGTGCTTTAAGACACTATTAAGGAAAATGTAAATTGAAAGAAAAATAAAATCAATTAACTTTATTTCAATTTCTTACAACTTGCTAGCTAAAAACTAATTTTAACTTTTATTTGTAGTCTAGCATTGACCTCATCCATAACCTTCCCTTTTATTTTTATGAACTTGAGGTCAAGAACTTTTATTTTTGCAATGAATGTTTTTGGAGTTTTGAACCAAGATTGGGACAAGGTAAAAGGAAAAAGTTAAAAAAAATCCAATACACGATTAAATTCTTGAATTTAAACACATTATTTAAGTAAAAATGAAGTGTGTGGGAATGTAAGAGGGGAACCCCTAAGATTCCCGAATGCACTTTCACTTTGGGAATAATTGGAAATCCCAAGGTATTTTGGATCTTTCAATAAAAAATAAATGAGGGACCAAAACTTGTCCAAATTGAATGTTCTTTAGATTGTTTGAAATACTTTTAAAAGTACCACAAATTAAAGTGGGGTCACATTCCCAAAACAAACATGGGAACTAAAGATCATGTGGGTTTTAAAGGCTAGGAATGAAAATGCCAAAACAACTCTCAACCACTTAAACAAGGATTTGAAGGGCTAAATCAAGTCTAATTGAAAAGCTCAATATGACTTTCAAAAACTCTTTTCAAAGGATATAAATTAAACATCAAGGGATATCATTATCGTGTCAAATTTGGATATGATTTGAAGAAAGAATGATAGAGCTTGAAATTTTGGGAATTATTACTTGGCAAAACAACTTCAATGCAAATGTGGTAAAAACTACAACATATAATATATGGAAGAAGGTGATGCCTTCTCCCAAGTCAAAATTCATGGTGAGTCTTGTGAGTTCATGTGAACCTATGGTTAATTTTTTAATCAAAATTAGTTTTAAATGCATGAATTGCATTATTGTTTTTGTGCAATTTGATATGACTAAGAGTTCAACTTGAAGAACTCATCATAATTGCATCCTTAAATTCCCATACCCCTTTGAACTATGGAATGTGCCTTGGGGGTTTTTTGTTTTCAATTTTAAAATTTGTACCATTAATGTCACAACCTTTGCCTTGAATTCAAAATCAATTTAGTTAAAACATGACAATGGGAGCAATTTGGGAAAATGTTTTGGAATGCAAATAGCCTACCAAAAGTGTAGGAAAGTGCAAGGAATGGAATCAAAGTACTTGCAAGTGAAAAACATTTTAGGAGTTGTAGTATGTGGGAGTCTCAAAAATGTGGGCCAAAAATGTAGATAGTAAACTTGGTTCAAATTGGCCCCCAAATTATATACTAATAAAAAGGTCTTGAAATTTAGATATCAAAAGTTAGTTTATATTATCCATTTGAATTGTGAATTAGGAGTTATGGCCAAAAGATTGATTGGGAGCCAAATTGATAGTTTAATCCCAATCACCTCAAACCTAGGAAACAAGTGTAAAATGACTTTCAACTTAAGGATGTGATATAACGTTGCATTGTTTGAAGGACTACAACAATTCCTTGGAAAATTATTTAATCAAAGGTCATATGAATGAGTTATGAACTTGCAAATTTGTGAAACTCATGACTTGGCAAAATTGGGAATTTTTGGGAAGGAGTTTCAAAGGCGATTCAATATGATAAGCTATTGGTATGTATATTTGGAATAAAGTTTTGGGACTCATAATTGGGAGTTTTACTTAAGGATGCATCAATGTTTTTGTTCATTTGGTTTACAACCTAAAAAATTTGAGCTTTTGTTTTTTTCAAAGCTCCAATGTCCATGATGTTCTTGGGGAGGTCATTTCCATTTTAATCCAAATGATGTGTAAAAGAATGTAGGCTTTAATATATTAAAAAAATGAATTTTATGATTTATTTATTTATGTAAATAGGGTGCCTATAATTCATTATGAAAATATACTTAGATTATACCTAATATATTTTTGAATACACCTAAAATATTCCATTATTTCATAACATACAAAAAAAATCCTTTTATTTTAGGTTCTTCTTAAAATATACAAGGAATGGCCTTTTTGGGAAACATTTGATTAGTGCAATCCACATTTTTCTATCACAAAGTGTGGAAATCCACCTTCCTTATTATAATATATTTGTTGTCTTTTTCAACAGTCAAGCTTGCATACATCCAACTTGTGCTTCAATATCCTATTGTAAACATGTGAATTTTCTTGCATCACTTAATGTTTTAGTAATTTAAATCATACTTATGAAATTCACAAATTCCTTTATTTATGAAGAAAAAATAGGCCACATATTTGTCAAAACAACTCTTATTAGGAAACAATAACAAATGATTTGATTATGTGTTGGTGCATTTTCATTTGCTTTAACTTCAAATTTGTTCACAAGATTCATTGCATTCTCAACTAAGTGGTTGGAGGGGCTCACCTTTTCATCCTTGAAGTTTTTTTTTTGATTGTAGCACAATTGTGAAGAGGCTTTTTGTAGGCACCAAAATTATGTTACATTTGTTGCCTAGTTGTTTGCTATTTGTCCATTTAGAAAAGCTTGCAATTAAGTATTTTCTTCATGTCTTTTTCTACATATTTCTTGCAATTGCTTCAATTTATTTGATGACTCAACATTATGAATATTCAAATCACGTGTAGATGTTTAATTCTTCAAACTCATTGAATAAACAATCCTTTCTCTTTCACATTGTTTTACAATTTTTCTTGTAACAATTGAAGCTCGTGTGTTACCTTGCTTCTATTTGCTTGTGTTTTTTATAGTAACACTTGATACTTTGAAGTTTGAACTCATTGGTCAAATGTTCTTTATCATCAAATATCTCTTCTAGTTTCTTTATTTTGGAGGCATATTTTTAAATCCACCACATTCAAAATCATGAGAGGTCCATCATGGCTTGCTTTAGGGTGGCAACGTTGACACCAAAACTATGCAAGTTGTCGAAGTACTTTAAGTATATACTAGTGTTGTTCAATTTTGCATTTTTGAAAGAACTTTCAATTCTTGTTTTGACATTTAAAAAAAATTGGTAGGTTCTTGAGGTGTAGGTTTGAGCCCAATTTTTCAAAATTTTAAACCTATAGTTTCAATTTTGACAATTTTTTCAAATTCAAGAACCTTCAAACCTAGTTTGAAAACAGGGTCTGGTTCCATATGCCCATTAACATTCCCAAAAGTTGGAAATTTCATAGGTACAAAGTTTTACAAGTTAAAAATTGATCACCTTCTTCTAAAATTCAATCTATTTCTAGATTTTTCAAAACACTTTAATGTGTTTAGTTTAAAAAACAAAAGTTATTTTTAAAAGCTTATTTTCAAGGTTTTGGCTTCAACTCTAGCAAAAGGATAGTTTCATGGTTTAGTCCTTGTGCTAGTTTCATGAAAAGGGTGTTCAATCAGGTCAAGTCCATTTCACAAAAACCTAAACTTGAACCCCTGAGTTTAACACTTCAAACTAAAGAACTATCACACTTGATATGCATGTTTTCATCTTGAAGAACCATCGCACTTGATATGCACATCTTCATATTGTTAGTTTACAAATTGTCAATGGTATGTATCAACTTGTTAAAATTTGATACTGATGATGGCATTTGAGGACAATGATAGGTGATTGTGCTTGGCTATGATGATATTCAATAGTAGCAATGAGTTATGATGTTGATGAGCAAGTGATGGGCTATGGTAGTTGACAAAGCTCTTCTAAGGACAAGTTATGGCAAGAGATGGAACTTTGGCAATGGTGGAAATCTGAAATCACAAAAACAAGATTACAAAGAAATCATGTCGCAATGGACCCTAACCCTTGTGTGTTGTGGACCCTAAGTAGTCTAGAGAACTAGACTATAGAACCTAGCCTACTAAGCTAATCTAGTAGTCTTGTCACTTTTTCTACATCTTCCTATGGATAATAGTCAAATTTGTAACAAAACAAAAAAATCTTAAGAGAAAACGCTGCCTCAGACCAGCTTTTTTTTCAATTGCAATATATTGCCGTCCAAAATGTGAAATTTAAAATTAAAAAAATGAAAAGAAAAGTGATTTTGAAGGTGCTCTTGTCAGAAGTGAGGGGGCAAAAAAGGGATAAAAAAATTGCCAGATTTATATATGTGTAGCCAAGCAAATAGAAGGATGATTGAAAAATTATAATTTATTTCTGGTTTATAGCCAGATTTGGCTAAATCTTCCTAGCGATGATGGTCACATTTTCTACATTGTGGAATGAATGATAGCCACTTTAGCTACAAACAGAAATTCCTAAGAAAAACATTGCCCATGACACAAGGCTTTTTCTGTGCACCCCAAATAGTCGACCTCTTTCTTCTTTCTTCCATTGCAAGCAATTGAAATTCAATTAGGATTTGTTATAATGAGGATTTTAATGACAAATAAATCCTTCTTCAACCATCTACAAAAGTCCACTTTGATTCTGTATTGGTTCTGGTAGTGAATTCAAAGTTTGACAAGTTTTACACCAATTCATTTTCTTCTTTGGATACCTGGTGGATTCATTGGCCTTCTGTTGACTGGCGGCCGCCTTTTGATTCCCGGGTTACGAGGTAGGAGAAGAAGAAGAAGAAGTAGAAGGGTCGCCGAGTCGCCAGCCGATCTACAGCTCTCATGGACCAAAATAGGTAGGTACCCAATTTTGCTTCAACTTTGAATGGAGGCACAGACACAGAGAGAGAAAGAGAGAGAGAGAGTAAGTAGGTAGGAGCTCCACCACAATCAGCCGAAGCATATATATATATATATAAAGCTTTTGGACGTGTAAACGGAGCGTGTGTACAGATGAGCTTGTGAGAAAGAAGGGGCGGTGGAGTCGGGGGAGCCTTCAATGCTGCATTTACTGATATGGTCGTGCACTTGACTGACACCAGCTTTTGCAATGAATGTGATGACTATTGTTGAGACACTAGAGGTTCTTTTTTTTTATAGTGGATTTTCCATGGATTTCACTCTAACATATATACATATATATATAGAGTCTAGTGGACAAAAGCAAGCTTTTTTTGACACCCACCCTAGGCCCCCCTCCTACGTTGAATTCAGCATCATCGCAAGCAGAAAATGATCACCATGATCAGCCTTTTGACGGGTTTTAAGAGTTTCATTGGTTCTTAAATGCAGGAAGTACCAAAGTACTGCTGCATTTCTTTTTTCATTCCTGCTCGCTTGCCCAATTAAATTAATTGTGTCTGGTGAAGTTCCAAACACATTTGGGCCCGTGAATTAGCACGTTTTGGTTTGAGCGTGTAGTCAACACTAAGAAGCATAACATAACATGCTATGTTATGCTACTTCTTAGTGTCCATTTGGGTGTTATGACTCTTATTAGTGTCCATTACACACCCAAAATGTGCATAATCACAGGCTCAAATGTGTTTGGGCGTGACCAATATTTTTTCGGAAAAATATGAATTGGGCTAATTGGCAGATAGTGAAGAAGAAGTAAATGCATTTAAGACATCACGGCTGATTTAACGTTGGGACCCAATGCCCATGATGGGTGGGGATCACTGACTGACTTGATGGACTCTCTCTGGGAGAGGGGACACAAAACTCTCCTCTTATCTCAACTCATCTCCAGAGCTATGTTTTTTTTTTCCAATCTGCTTAATTTTCTTTTGTTTGGACCTAGTCTTAGGCGGCTAGAAAACCTCCAGAGTTTCATGCTATTCCATGGGTTGTGTGGGCGTTTTTGTTGCTGTCAGATGAGATCGATATAATTGCCTCTCTTTTCCCGGCCCCCCCCCCCAATTCAAGGAGATGTGTAAGGGGCGTGGCATATCCAACTTCTGCCATGGTTATGATCTGCAACTGTATAAAGCTAGGATCCCATGAGTTACCCAAAAGCTTGACATCATCTTTCCTTCTCTTTGACTAGAACTAGAAGAAGATTGTCCTCCTACCTTGATCAATCACAAAGTGTTGTTTGTCTGTGATAATCAACATAAGATGTCCTGTTGATCCAGCATTATTGGATCCATCTTGAATGGAATTTTCATGGGTAGACAAGGCCTATTGGTCTCAAGTGACTATTAGAGTCAGTTGTTTCCATGTTGTCTGCGCAGGGTTTAGGGTTTAGGGTTTACCCTAGCACCCACCCAAGAGAGATAGATAACTAAGGAACAACTGAAAATATGTATTCATGAAGGTTAACTTCCAACTTCCCATTTCATTTTTTATTTTTTTTTCATCTCATCATCTTGTATTATACAGCCTTTTGTTTTTATTGGCGAATTTTAGTCAAAAACAGATTTTTAAATTTTAAAAAATTGAAAATCAAGTGATCTTGAAGCTTTTCAATCGCCTGAAGTGAGGAAAAAAAAAGTATTAAAGATTTTTAATACTTGCTTTTAGTGTGTAGCCAAAATAGAGAAGGACAGTTAAAGATTTGTACTTTGTATTAGGTTTATAGCCAGATTTGGCTAAATCTTCCCAGAGATAAACAAAACCCAGTTATTTAATTGAAGGAAGTCCCCAAATTTTTGGTTTTTTTAGAAAAAATTGTTTTGGGAGTGTGTCTCAATGGCAGGGCAATCTACTGGCTACTATTTTAATGATCCTGTACAAAAGTGTAGCCAATTAAGGCGAAATCTGTCTTGGGGGTTACTCGCCACTGTTGTTGACCAGTGTTGGGCGGGTATCACAAATCCTGCCGGGCATCAGCCAAGCATCAGAGTTTGAACCCCTCAGGGTATCACACTGAGTGATACCCTGCCTGAAAACCGGATCACTGCTTCTCACTCGTGTGAAAACCGGATGGTGATAACCAGTTATGTTTTTTAAAAATAAAAATAGTGAGACCCAATTAATGTTTAACCCCTAACCCGGGTAAGGGTCTCAAGATAATCCTATGTGAAAAAGTTAGGGTTAGGTGGAGGCATTGCATTCCAACGGCCACTTCCAGAAAACCCTAATTTTTTAATAATAAAATGCACTTTTGTACATTAGCTCTTCCTCTTGTGTTTTTTTCACTTGTGTTCACAAAGGTTGTGTGTGTTGTGTTCTCTAGTGTTTTGTGTTTTTGCATTGTCCAAATTTTGGATTTGGATCATAAAGCTAAATTTTATTTTATTCTTTTTTCCTCACCTTTTTTCACTCTCACTCTTTCTTTTCTTTTCTTTTCCCTTTTGTTTCTTTCCTTTCCTTCTTGTCTCTTGTCTTGTTGTTTCCTCGCCTTGTGCTACCTCGAGCTACCTTGTCACCTCATCTTGTTGCCTCCTCACACTACCTCATCGCTACCTTGCGCATTCCTTCGTTGCTTCAACGCACTCGTCACCTCATTGCCTCATCACCTTGTCACCTCATCACCTTGTCACCCTTGTTGCCTCATCGTTATTTTGTTGCCCTTGTCATTTCATTGCCTTGTTGTTTCATCACCCTCGTCACCTTGTCGCCTCATCGATTCGTTGCTCTCATCGTTGCCATGTTGCCTCGCTATTTCATTGTTACCTTGTTGCCCCACCTTGTTGGGTTGAGGTACCTTCTGACCCCCCATTTGTTGCTACGTTGCCTCGCACCTCATTGTTTAGCTGCCTTGTTGTCTCACTATTTATGTTGGTACTTCCTTTTTCCCCCACTACCTCTATTGGTACTTCCCTCCTCCCTCTTCTTTTGTAGGGAAGAGCTTAAAGCTTGGAAAAGCAAGCTCTCCAACAACCACCAAAGAAGGTTAGTGTTTTTTTCTTTCTCTTGTTTTTAGTGTCTTTTGTTTTTTTTTTT
>Ga0209611_10009466_pt1 | contig 14751 bp, 13 predicted proteins | sample S1TSphgellanicum_3_FD_187693 | JGI IMG/M metagenome (GOLD analysis project Ga0209611, IMG submission 187693) | Host-associated microbial communities from peat moss isolated from Minnesota, USA - S1T2_Fc - Sphagnum magellanicum MG (SPAdes) (version 2) | ecosystem: Host-associated > Plants > Peat... | reverse complement strand
AACGGAGATGCAGCGGGGTATGACGGCGCAGCGGGGCAGAGCGGGGGCGCACCATGGCGCGACGGTGGCAGCCCCGAAGGCGAGGAGGCGCCGCTGGGGTACGCCATCGCCCAGCTGCACGGCGTCTACATCGTTTCGCAAACCCCGGGCGGGATCGTGCTCGTCGACATGCACGCGGCCCATGAGCGGGTCATGTATGAGCGGATGAAAAATTTGTTCAAAGCGCCGCCGGCCCAGCAGCAGTTGCTGATCCCCGAAATCTTGCACGTCGGCGCCGCGCAAGCGGAAATGGCCGAATCGCACGCACAGGAATTTGCCGCGCTCGGATTCACGCTCACCCGGCTCGCGCCGGATCAGCTGGCGCTGCGGGCGATTCCCAGTCTGCTGATCGGCAAGGATCCGGCGGCCGTGGTGCGCGACGTGCTCTCGGACCTGGCGGAGCACGGGAGCTCGCGGCGGGTGGAGGAGTCGATCAATCACCTGTTGGCCACCATGTCGTGTCATGCCGCGGTTCGGGCGCGGCGCAATCTCACGTTGCCGGAAATGAACGCGCTGCTGCGCGAGATGGAGGGCACCGAACGCGCCGACCAATGCAACCATGGCAGGCCGACGTGGCTTCGGTTGTCGCTCGGCGATCTCGACCGGTTGTTTCTGCGCGGCCGATGACGAGGCAGGCGATATTGTTGATGGGCCCGACCGGCGCGGGCAAGTCAGAGCTTGCGATGCGCCTGGCTCAGGACCTGCCGGTCGAAATCGTCAGCGTGGATTCGGCGCTGGTGTATCGCGGCATGGATATCGGCACCGCCAAACCCTCGCGCGACGATCGCGCCCGCGTGGCCCACCACCTGATCGATATTCGCGACCCGGCCGAGAAATACTCCGCCGGCGATTTCACCCGCGATGCCCACGCCGCGATGGAAGCTATCTGGCGCCGCGGCCGCCAGCCACTGCTGGTCGGCGGGACCATGCTGTACTTTCACGCCTTGCAGTACGGCCTCGCCCGCTTGCCGGCGGCGGACCTCGGGCTGCGCGCCGCCGTGCTCCGCGAGGCGGAATCCAAGGGCTGGCCGGCGCTGCATCGGGAGCTCGCCTCGGTGGACCCGGCCGCAGCGGCGCGCATCCACCAGAACGATCCGCAGCGCATTCAGCGCGCGCTCGAGGTGTACCGGCTGACCGGCGAGACCATCACGTCGCTGCAACAGCAGCGCTCGTCGGTATTTTCCGACGTGCAGGTGACAGAATTTGCGATTGCGCCCCTTGAACGAATCCATTTGCACACCAGAATCGAAGTACGCTTTGACGCAATGCTCGAGGCCGGTTTGCTCACGGAGGTGCGGGACCTGTTCGCAAGAGGCGATCTCGGCGTGGAACATCCATCGATGCGTGCGGTCGGATATCGACAGTTGTGGCGACATTTGGCAGGGGATTGCTCCTTGAGAGATGCAAGAGATCAAGCGATTGCCGCGACGCGGCAACTGGCCAAGCGGCAGTTGACGTGGTTGCGCCGCCGGGATCGCGCTCGCTGGATCGACTCCATGCATCGTGACGCTGCACGGACGATGCTGGATGCACTGTCCGAGGGCGGATTCGCGGCATTGTCCTACAGCACAACGCGAACGGTGCTGTGCTAGCATGACCGCAGACGTGCCTGGTGCCGCAAGGAAGTGGTTCGGCAATCTCAATAACACTAGAAAACAAGGAGCTTCATCCATGGCCCGTGGCCAGTCACTGCAGGACCCGTTCCTGAATGCCCTGCGCAAAGAACGCGTGCCGGTCTCAATTTATCTTGTGAACGGCATCAAGTTGCAGGGACAGATCGACTCGTTCGATCAGTTCGTCGTACTACTCCGCAACAGCGTGAGTCAGATGGTCTACAAACATGCGATCTCCACCGTCGTGCCCGCGCGCAACGTGCGGCTGCCGACCGGCGAGGATGGAGAAGTGACGGAACCGGCGATCGTCGAGTGAGCGGGCGGCTGTCTGCAATCGTTTGAACGCCCCCGCGGCGGTGAACGCGCCGTTTTGGTGGGCGTGGGCATCGGGCAAGCGGTAGATCCGAATGACACCGCGGAGTTTTCGGCGTTGGCCGCCTCCGCCGGTGCGTTGGGCGTGGGACTGGTGCTGGCGTCGCGAGCGCGGCCGGACCCGAAGTACTTTGTCGGGTCGGGCAAGGCCGAGGAGATCCGTCTCTGTGCCGAACAGCACGATGCGGACGTGGTGCTGGTCGATCAGACCCTGAGCCCGAGCCAGGAACGCAATCTGGAGAAACTCACGGGCCGTCGAGTATTAGATCGCAACGGCTTGATATTAGACATTTTTGCACAGCGAGCCCGTAGCTTCGAAGGCAAGCTGCAAGTCGAGCTCGCGCAGCTCTCGCATCTGTCGACCCGCCTGGTGCGAGGATGGACCCACCTGGAACGGCAGAAGGGCGGCATCGGATTACGGGGTCCCGGCGAAACCCAGCTCGAGACCGACCGGCGCTTGATCGCCAAACGTATCCGTACCTTGAAGTCGCGCCTCGAAAAGCTCGCCCGGCAGCGCGATACCGGCCGGCACGTGCGGCGCGAAGTGCCGGTGCCGACCGTGGCGCTGGTCGGCTATACCAACGCCGGCAAGTCCACGCTCTTCAACGCATTGACGGGCTCGGCGACTTATGTCGCGGATCTGCTGTTCGCGACCCTCGACCCCACGGTGCGTCGGGTCAAGTTGGCGGGCGTCGGGGAGGTCGTGCTGGCCGACACGGTCGGCTTCGTCCGCGCGCTGCCGCACGAATTGGTGGCGGCATTTCGCTCCACCCTGCAGGAAGCGCAGGACGCCGATTTGCTGCTGCACGTGGTCGATGCCGGGGATCCACAGCGGGACGAACGCATCGAACAGGTCCGCGAGGTGCTGCGCGGCATCGGTGCAGGCGGGCGCGAGCTGGTGGTGCTCAACAAGATCGACCTGCAGGGGGAGCAGCCGCGCGTCGTGCTTGGGGCCGATGAGGTCGCCACCCTGGTCGCCGTTTCGGCGGTCACCGGGGAGGGGGTGCCGGCGCTGCGCGACGCGATGGCGCACGCGGTGCGTCCGAATCAGGTACGCCGGACTTTGCACCTCGCGCTGCCGGCCGCGAGCGTCCGCTCCGATTTGTACAGTCGCAATGCGGTGCGCGCCGAACGCCAATGCGAGGACGGCAGTTGGAACATGGACGTCGAGCTCGATCTCGGCGAGCTTGCCAAATTACTGGGCAATCAGGGCGTCACCCTGGTGGATACCAAGCCAAGAACCCGCGAACAGCGCGTGGCTTAAGCTCTCTTGTGGGCGGCCGGTCGGCTGTTAGAATGCGCCCCGCTCTTTACACATAGGCATTATGCATGGCTTGGAACGAACCCGGCGGCGAAAGACGCAATTCCTGGAACCGCCCGCATCAGGCCCAGAACGACTTGGACGACGTACTGCGCAATCTGCAGCGCCGTCTCTCGGCGCTGTTCGGACGCGGGGGGACCGGGGGCGGGGGCGGCGGGATCCAGAACGCCGCCAATTTCGGCAGGGGCCTCTCCAGCGTTCTGGTTCTGATCGCCGCGGTGTGGATCGGCAGCGGTCTGTACCGGGTCGATGCCCAGGAGCGCGCACTGGTGCTGCGGTTCGGCAAGTACCTGCAGACCACCGGTCCCGGCTACAACTGGCACCTGCCCTGGCCCATCGAACATAAAATCATCGTCAACGTCTCGCACGAGTACAGCGTGGTCGACGACGCCAGCATGCTCACCGCCGACACCAACCTGGTGGAGGTCAAATCCGCGGTCCAGTACATCCAACCCGACGCCTTCAAGGTGCGCTTCAAGGTGCGCGATGTCGAGGACACGCTGACGCAGGTGAGTGAGAGCGCCATGCGCGAGGCCGTCGGCCAGGTATCGCTCGACAAGACGCTGGCGTACGACGTCTCGATCACCCAGCGCGCCAAGTACCTGCTGCAGCGGACGCTCGACAATTACGACATGGGGATACGCATCCTGAGCGTGAACCTCACCGCCGTGAACGTCCCGGATGCCGTTCAGGAGGCGCAGCGCGACGCCATCAAGGCCGACAAGGATCGCCAGCGCTACCAGCAGGAGGCCGAGACCTACCGCAACGATGTACTGCCGCGGGCGCGCGGCGCCGCCGCCAAGGAGGTGCTGGATGCGGAGGCCTACCGCCTGCAGGTGCTGGCGCTGGCGCAAGGCGAGACCGCACGCTTCGACCAGGTGCTCGAGCAATACGAGCATGCGCCCGCGGTCACGCGCGAACGCATGTATCTCGACACCATGGAGAACGTCTACAAGAATTCGCGCAAGGTGATCGTCGACACCAAGAGCAACAACGTGTTGTACCTGCCGCTCGAGAAATTGATCTCCGCCGGGCCGCAGTCGATCGCCATGCCGAACGATACGATGACCGTGCCGCCGTCGAGAATTCCCGACATCCAGGTGGCGCCCACGGAAGATCCCGCACGCGCGCGGGGCAAACTCTGATGCAAAACAGAATCCTCTACATTTTATTGGGATTGGTTGCCGTCATCCTGGTGGTGCGCGCCAGCGTGTTCACCGTCAGCGAGGGGCAGCTCGCCATCAAGTCGATCGGCGGAGAGATCGTCGACGCGAACTTCGAGCCCGGGCTGCATTTCCGCATTCCCCTGGTCGAGGAGGTCAGCCGCTTCGACAAGCGCATCATCACGCAGTTGTACCGTCAAGAGCTGTTCCTGACGCGCGAGCAGGAGCAGCTGAAGGTGGATTTCTACGTCAAATGGCGCATCAGCAACCTGCGCCGCTACTACGAGGCCACGGGCGGCACCGAGGAGGTGGCCAACGACCGGCTCGGCGAAACCATCAAGGACAGCATCAAGACCGTCGTCACGCAGCGTACATTGCAGCAGGTCGTGACGGCGGAGCGCGCGGAGTTCACCGACTCGATGATGAAGAATGCGCGTCCCGCGGCCGAACAGCTCGGCGTGGATCTGGTCGACGTGCGTATCACCAAGATCGACCTGCCGCAGCAGGTGCAGGACTCGGTCTACGAGCGGATGCGTGCGACCTTCAAGGCGCAGGCCGCAAAACTGCGCGCCGAGGGCATCGAGTCCTCCGAACGCACCCGCGCCGACGCCAACAAACAGCAGACCGAGGTGCTGGCCGATGCGGCGCGCCAGGCGGGGCAGATCCGCGGCCAGGGGGATGCGTCGGCCAGCGAAGTGTACGCAAAGGTGTACTCGAAGAACCCGGAGTTCTACAGTTTCTACCGCAGCATGCAGTCGTATCGGGAGGCCGTGGGAACCCAGGGCGATCTACTGGTGATTGCACCGGACAGCGCCTACTTCAAGTACTTCGACAAGTCGCTGTCTCAGCCTCCGCCGCGATGATGGAAGTCGGCTGGGGCGAGCTTGCGCGCTATCTGGGCGGTGCCTTTGCCTTGTACCTGGTGCTGGAAGGAATCTTGCCGTTCGTCAACCCCGCGGCCGCGCAGCGCTTGATGACGAAGCTGGCCAAAACGGATCCGGCGCAATTGCGCTGGGTCGGTCTGATCAGCATGGTGGCCGGACTCGCGCTGCTGTGGATGGCGCGCAATGGGTAAGAACCTGGTGGTCATCGGCTTGCAGTGGGGCGACGAAGGCAAGGGCAAGGTCGTCGATCTCCTGACCGATCAAGTGCAAGCCGTGGTGCGCTTTCAGGGCGGCCACAACGCCGGCCACACGCTGGTGATCGGCGGCAAGAAGACCATTCTCTCGCTCATCCCGTCCGGCATCCTGCATCCGCACGTGCGCTGCCTGATCGGCAACGGCGTGGTGCTGTCGCTCGAGGCGCTGTTCACGGAGGCGCAGATGCTGATCGACCGGGGAGTGCCCGTGTTCGAGCGCCTGCGCGTGAGTCCGGCCTGCCCCTTGATACTCGCCTCGCACGTGGCGCTCGACCTGGCCCGCGAAAAGGCGCGCGGCGCCAATGCCATCGGCACCACCGGGCGCGGGATCGGTCCCGCCTACGAGGACAAAGTGGCGCGCCGCGCGCTGCGGGTCGCGGATCTGTTCCACCGCGAGCGCTTCGCCGCGAAGCTGGGCGAGATTCTCGACTATCACAATTTCGTTCTGCAGCGCTACTTCCATCTGCCCGCCATCGACTTTCAGCAAGTGCTGGAATCGAACCTGCAGCTCGGCGAGCGCCTGCAGCCGCTCGTGGCGGATGTGACCGGCATACTAGAGCAGTTGAGCATCGAGGGCCGCAACGTCCTGCTCGAAGGCGCGCAGGGGGCGATGTTGGATGTGGATCTCGGCACCTATCCATTCGTGACTTCCTCGACCACCACCGCCGGGGGAGCGGCCGCCGGTACCGGGCTCGGGCCGCGCCGGCTGCACGAGGTGCTCGGCATCGTCAAGGCCTATACGACGCGCGTCGGGGCGGGACCGTTTCCCACCGAGCTGTTCGACGAGTCCGGCGAGTACTTGTCGCGCGTCGGTCACGAGTTCGGTTCGGTGACGGGCCGCCGGCGCCGCTGCGGCTGGTTCGACGCGGTGGCATTGCGGCGCTCCATCGTGCACAACAGTTGCTCGGCGCTCTGCGTCACCAAACTCGATGTGCTCGATGAACTCGACACGATCCGGGTGTGCGTGGGCTACGAGATCGACGGCAGCGTGGGGGAGGCGCCGCCGCTCCTGCCGGCCGATTTTGCCGAGGCCCATGCCGTCTATGAAGATGTGCCGGGATGGAAGGCGTGCACGGCGGGGATCACCCGCTACGAGGAGCTGCCTTCGAACGCGCGCCGCTATCTGGAGCGGCTGCAGGAGCTGCTCGGCGTGCCGATCACGATGATTTCCACGGGTCCGGAGCGCGATCAAACCATCATCAGACAGAACCCGTTCGGCTGACGCTGGGCGGCACGGCGGCGGCCGCGGGACGGGCAGGCGCGTAAGGTAGGCGATCGAGCAGGCCTTCAAAGAGGGTGGCCGACAGGGGACAACCATGGCATTTGAGACCTCGGCCGCATCGTCAGCCGCAGCGACGACTGCCGACGGCGGCGAAGCGGCCGCTTCCTACGCGACGAATTTGCAGGCCTTCGTGTACGCCCTGTTTTTCGCGTTCGGCGGCATCACCAGCCTGAACGACGTCATCATTCCGAAGCTCAAGGCGCTGTTCACGCTCACCTACGGCGAGGTGATGCTGGTGCAGTCGGCGTTCTTCGCGGCGTACTTCATCATTTCGATTCCGGCCGCGGCGCTGGTGCGGCGCATCGGCTACATGCGATCGGCGGTGGCGGGTTTGCTGACGATGACGGCGGGATGTTTGATGTTCATTCCTGCCTCCGCGCACAGTCTGTTTGCCCTGTTCCTGCTTGCCCTGTTCGTGCTGGCCTCGGGCATCACCACCGTGCAGGTGGTCGCCAATCCCTTGATCTCCATGTTGGGCCCGGGGCGCACGGCGAGCAGCCGCCTCACCTTTGCGCAGGCCTTCAATTCGCTGGGAACCACGCTGTTTCCGTACTTCGGTTCGATTCTGATCCTGGGTTCGCTCGCGACCGTCGATCCCGCTACGTTGGCAGGCGCCGCTCTCGACGCGTTTCGAGCGACGGAAACCCAGGTCGTGGTGCATACCTACATGGGTCTCGCCGTCGCTCTGCTGCTGCTCGCCGCGGTGGTGTGGCTGCGCCGCAAGAGCCTGGTCGAGGCACCGGCCCCGGCGACACCCATTCTCCAGGCCTTCAACCTGCTCACCCGGGCGCGCTTTGCGTTCGGCACGCTGTGCATCTTCCTCTACGTCGGCGGCGAGGTGGCGATCGGCTCGTTGCTGGTGAGCTTCCTGATGCAGCCGAGCGTGCTCGCGATGAGTTCGGGTGTGGCCGGCCGACATCTCATTTTCTATTGGGGCGGCGCCATGGTCGGCCGGTTCATCGGTGCCTGGCTGCTGCGGCTGTTCGCCCCCGGCAAAGTGCTGGCCTGTGCGGCCATGATGGTCATCGTGCTGCTGACCGTGTCGGCCAACACGGCCGGCTTCGTGTCCGGTTGGTCGCTGCTCGCGATCGGCCTGTTCAATTCCATCATGTTCCCGACGATTTTCACGCTGGCATGCGAAGGCCTGGGCACGCGCGCGGCAGAAGGATCGGGAGTGATCTGCGTGGCCATCGTCGGCGGCGCCGTCGTTCCCTTGATCACGGGCCATGCGGCGGACGTGTGGGGATTGAAGCACGCGCTGGCCGTGCCGGCGGTTTGCTACCTGACCATTCTGGCCTATGGCTGGTTCACGCGCCGGCCGATGGTGGCACGCGCCTGAAGCGATGGGATTCGGGCGGGCGGCGCGACCGAGCGCCAGGCAAGCGCAAGCGGCCCGCCTTAGGCGAACACGTCGAGCAACGGCGCTGTGGAGTCCTCCTCCAGGCCGCGCTGCGCGCGCGCGTAGGACTGCAAGGATTTGAGAACAGCCGGGTTGGCAGGTGGTCCACCCAGCGAGATCGGCATAGAAGCTTCCTGCCGATAGTAGTCGGCCAGCACCCCCCTGGTGGAATCGGGCGGTGACTCCAAGATGGTCACCGGCCCTTGGGGCGCGCCGCTCGCGATAAATCGCGGCACCGGGGCCGGAAGCTTCGGCCCGGCAAGAATCAGCGACTGGCCGGCAGGAACATGCATCAATTGGCGCCTCAGTGCGCGGTATTATATCTCGACACCACGGAAGGTCTTTCGTTCCTCTCCCGCTATTGAATGCAATAAGTCAAGCGGATGGTGGACCGGCGCGGCCCGCTACCTCATGTGGAACGAGCCGCCGCCGCCCATCAGACCGAGCACCCCCGTGACGATCAGATAAAGCGCCACGATGTAGTTGAGGAGCCGCGGCGCGGCCAGGATCAAGATGCCCGCGACCAATGCGACGATCGGGGCGAGACTGAGATTCAAATGCATGCGGCGCTCCTTGGGCAGAATGTCGGACTCGAGGCCCGTCTGAGCGGGCGAGACTCGCGGGGATGTCCCTGGCAGACACCTAATCTAGTGAAACAATTTCAATGCGTTTTCCACGGTTTTATAGATGCCCCAGCCGAGGGGCAGCCCGACCGCGAGCCACAGGGCGATGAGTTTGACGTTCACGGCCGCACCGTGCCGCGATGATGGAACTTGTCGTCGACCGGGCGCATCGCGAAGTTGCACAGGAATCCGATCAGCAACAGCCCGCACATGATGTACATGGTCACCGAGTAGGCTTGCGCCTTCGGCACCCCATTGTTGATTTGATAATCCCGGATGTAGTTGACCAGCACCGGGCCGAGCACGCCTGCGACCGCCCAGGCGGTGAGCAGCCGGCCGTGAATGGCGCCGACTTGATAGCCGCCGAAAATGTCGCGCAGGTACGCCGGGATGGTCGCAAAACCGCCGCCATACATGGAGAGGATGATGCAGAAGGCCGCCACGAACAGCGGGATGGATCCCGAATAGCCGAGCGTCGGCACGATCGAATACAACAGGATGCCGAGCAAAAAGAAGATCATGTAGGTGGCGCGCCGGCCGATGTAGTCGGACGTGCCGGCCCAGAAGAATCTGCCGCCCATGTTGAACAGACTGATGAGTCCGACGAATCCGGCCGCCGCGGGCGGCGTGACCCGTCCGCCGAAGATCTCCTGAATCATCGGCGAGGCCTGGCTCAGCACACCGATGCCCGCCGTGACGTTCATGCACAACACCACCCACAGCAACCAGAACTGCGGCGTGCGCCACGCCACATCGACGGCGACGCTGGCCGTGGTGACGAGCTGCTTCGGCTGTGCAGGCGGGGTCCATCCCGCGGGCTTCCAGTCATCCGCAGGCACGCGGATGGCGTACACGCCGATCATCATGTACATGAAGTAGATGACGCCCATGGTCACGAAGGTCTCGAGGACGCCATTGGATACCGCCGTCTTGAAGTGCCCCATCAGCGTGACCGAGAGCGGGGCGGCGATGAGTGCGCCCCCACCGAAGCCCATGATGGCCATGCCCGTGGCCATGCCGGGGCGGTCAGGAAACCATTTGATGAGCGTCGAGACCGGCGAGATGTAGCCGATGCCGAGTCCGCATCCGCCGAGCACGCCATAGCCCAGATACAGCAGCCATAGACTGTGCAGGTGAATTCCCGCGGCGGACACCAGGAAACCGGCGCCGAAGCACAGCGCGGCCGTGAACATGGCCCGCCGCGGACCCACCCGTTCGACCCAGCGGCCGAACACCGCGGCGGCCAATCCCAAGATCCCGATGGCGATGGAGAACACCCACCCCATTTGCTTCAAATTCCAGTCCCCGGGCGCCGGGGCAGTGAGGCCGATCAGCTTGGTGAGCGGCAGATTGAACGTCGAGAAAGCGTAGACCTGACCGATGCACAGGTGCACGGCGAGCGCGGCCGGCGGGACCAGAAAGCGATTGAATCCGGGCGGCGCAATGGTGTTTTCTCGATCCAAGAACGATGCCATGAGCAGCCCTGTCGGTTATTGGTGATTTGAGCGGCGACGCACAATATTATGCCCTCGGAGTCCGAACTGTCACCATGCCGGGCATCGACAATTTCAAGCGTTGAGTGGTGCCCAGGAGAGGACTCGAACCTCCACGAATTGCTCCACTGGTACCTGAAACCAGCGCGTCTACCAGTTCCGCCACCTGGGCAAGATGGGCGCCTTAGCGAGGCGCAGAAATGTACGCACTGACCCCGTGCTTGTCAAACAGCCGCACGGCCAATTGCGCTATGGTTCGGGGCAACAATGAGCGATCATGAGCCCATGAGCGGCAAGCCATCCCCCGAGGAACGCGCTCTCAGGCAGCAATTTCTGCATGGGATGAGCCATGCCGCCTGCACCGTCAATGTGGTGACCACCGACGGGGAGGCCGGCCGGCACGGGGTTACGGTATCGGCCATGGTGTCCGTGTCCGCGGATGGACCGCAACCGACGCTGCTCGTGTGTATCCACCACCTGAGCCCGGTGGTGTCCGCTCTGCTCAAGAACGGCGTGTTCTGCGTCAACGTGCTGCGCGACGATCAGGCGCATATCTCCGACAACTTCGCCGGGCGCAGCGGCGCTCAGGGGTCCGCCAAGTTCGACTGCGCCACCTGGACGACGCAGCTCACCGGCGCGCCGCGCGTGGTCGATTCCTTGGTGGCATTCGACTGCCGCGTGACCGCGAGCGAACGGGTCGGATCGCATTTCGTGGTGTTCGGATCGGTGCAGGATATTTTCGTGGCCGGCACCGGTGCTCCCCTGATCTACGCGAATCGCGCCTACGGGGTACCGCGGCGTTTCCACCAAAGGCGCTTGCCGCGCGGCGACGCAGCAGCGGCGGGCGCCCTGGCGATCGGCTGTTTCCAGATATTTGCGCCGTATATTCTTCCGGCGCTGGTGGCGCGCCTGACGAAGTTGCGGCCGCAGATCGAGTTGACGCTGGTGGAGGCCGATCAACAGCACCTCATCGCCAGCCTGCGGCGCCGCGACACCGAAGTCGCCCTGTTGTACGACTTCGATCTCGGCGAAGACTTGCTGCTGGAGCGGCTCGCGGAGCTCACACCCTATGTATTGCTCCCCGAAGGCCACCCGTTGGCAGAGGCGTCCGGGGTCGCGCTGACCGATCTCGTGGACGAGCCGCTGGTGCTGCTCGATATCGATCCGAGCCGCGACTACATCCTGTCGCTGTTTCGGGATGCGGGCCTCACACCGCAGGTCGGATTCCGCTCGAAATCGTTGGAAATGGTGCGCGGCTTCGTCGGCCATGGACTGGGGTACAGCCTGTTGGCGACCAAGCCGGCCAACAACATGACCTACGACGGACGCGCCCTGGTGTCGCGGCCGCTCACCAGCGCGCCCAAGAACAGCGCTCTGGTACTCGCGACGTTGCGCGGCCGCCCCTCGAGCCCGCTGGCTCAGGAATTCGCCGAGCACTGCCGCACGCTGTTTGGGACACCGCTGCCGCGATATGCGCCCGGCGACCCGCAAAGCTGATAACCTGCCACCGGAATCACCATGACACGACGCGGCCCGACCGGCCCGCGCCGGCCAAGAGCATTGCGGGCGGCGACCTCCAATGCGGATTGGCGCGGCGAGGACCCAAATCTAGAACTCGAGAAATCACGTTACGCGGATCCGATAGCGAGCCGCGAACTGCTGCTCAAACATTTGTCCGAGGCGCCGGAGCCCTTGACTGCGGCGCGCCTCGCCAAGCGCCTGGGACTCGACACCGCCGATCAGCGCACGGCGCTCGCCAAGCGACTGGCCGCGATGGTCCGCGACGGACAGGCGATCGAAGGGCCGAACGGATTCGCGACGGCCGGTGAGGGTGAGCGCGTCGCCGGCCGGGTGCGCGGCCGGTCGAACGGTGATGTGCTCATCCTGCCGGACGATGGCTCCGCGCCGTTGGTGCTGGCGCGCGCCGATACGGCAAGCTTGATGCACGGCGACCGCGTCGAGGTGCTCGCCGTGGGCATGAACGAGCGAGGCCGGCGCGTCGCACGCTTGATCCGCCGCACCGGCGAGGCGCCGTCGCGCATCGGCGGCATCTGGCACGCCGTTCAGGACGGCGGCCGGGTCGAGCCGGAGGATCCCGGCCATTGGTATTCGATCGAGGTGCCGGCGCGCGAGCGGCACGGCGCGCAGGACAACGACCCGGTCATCGTCGAAGTCACGCGGCGTCCGCAGGGCGATGCCCCTGCGCAGGGCCGCATCGTCGAAGTGCTGCAGAACTTGCGGCCCTCGGACCTGGCGGCACGCTTCGCGATTTTGCGGCACGACCTGCCCCAGGAGTTCCCGCCGGAGGTGATTCGAGCCGCAGGCCGATTCGCTCCCGAGGTGCAGGCGGCCGATCTTGCGGGACGGGAAGATCTGCGCGACACGCCGTTGGTGACCATCGACGGCGAGGACGCCAAGGACTTCGACGACGCCGTGTACGCCGAGGCCGTGCGCGGCGGCGGATGGCGGCTGATCATCGCGATCGCGGATGTCAGCCACTACGTCCGCTACGGCTCCGAGTTGGACGGTGAGGCGCGCGCGCGCGCGACGTCCGTGTATTTTCCGGACCGCGTCATCCCGATGCTGCCGGAGAACCTTTCCAATCACTTGTGTTCGCTCATGCCGCGCATCGACCGCCTGGCTTTCGTCTGCGAGATGCGCGTCAGCAAAGCCGGCAAGTTGAGCAAGAGCCGTTTCTTCGAGGCGGTGATCCGTTCGCATGAGCGCCTGACCTACGATCGAGCGTGGGAGTACCTGCAGAATCCGCAGGAGGCGGGCGCCGGTCTGGCGCCGGCCGTGCAAGACTCGCTGCAGGCGCTGTACGCCGTGTATGGCGTGCTCAAGGAGGCGCGCGATGCGCGCGGCGCTCTCGACTTCCGCGGCGGCGAAGTCAAGGCACGCATCGGCAGCGACGGCAGGATCGAGGGTTTTCGCGCGGTGATCCGCAACGACGCCCATCGCTTGATCGAGGAATGCATGATCGCCGCGAACGTCGAGGCGGCGGTTGCGTTGCGCCTGGCCAAGGCGGGCAGTCTGTATCGCGTGCATGGTCAGCCCGAGGACAAGCGGGTCACGGAACTGCAGAAGGTGTTGAACGCGCTGCAGGTGGGGGCGGTGTTCTCGGAGAAGCCGACGCCGCTTGAGTTTCGGCAACTCGTCGAACGCCTGGCGGCGCGGCCGGATGGCGCGCTGCTCGAGAATCTGGTGATCCGCTCGCTGGCGCAGGCAGTGTACCAACAGACGAACATCGGCCATTTCGGCCTGGCGCTGGAAGAGTACGCTCACTTCACCTCGCCGATCCGCCGCTATCCGGACCTGCTGGTCCATCGCGCCATCAAGGCCGCCGTGCTGCCGCAGTCGGCGTCCGGACACCGCTACACGACCGCCGAATTGCAGACGCTCGGGTTCGAGAGTTCGCAGCGCGAGCGGCGGGCCGACGAGGCGTCGCGCGACGTGATGGGATACCTGAAGTGCCTGTATCTGCAGCCGCGCATCGGCGAGACGTTCGATGCCACGATCACCAGCGCGCTCGAATTCGGCCTGTTCGTGCAGCTGAAGGAGATGCCGATCGATGGGCTGGTGCACGTATCGGCCATCCCCGGCGATTACTGGGAGCTGGAGAACGGCGGCATGGGCTTGGTCGGCCAGCGTACCGGACGACGCTGGCAGCTGGGCGATGCGGTGCGCGTGCGCCTCGGCCGAGTCGATCTCACGCAGCGTCAGATCGATTTTGAATTGCTCGACGCGGAGGCTGCCGTTGGCGGCCATCGCGGGACGGTGCATGCGCCGCGGCGCGGCGCCGGCGCGCAGCGCTCCCGGCGCGGTGGCGGTGGCGGCAAACGCGGGCGCGGCGGCCGGGGCGGCCGTGGCTGATGGCGCGCGTCGCGACCGCGTGCATCACGACGGCGCGCAAGCAATCGATCGCCGCCCAAGGGCGGCGTGCATTGCCACGGCGCGTCGCGGCGGCGTGCATGACATCGATGCGCGTAACGGCGGTGCATGATGACTGCGCGCATTGCGACGGCGCGCGCCATGACGGCGTGCGTGACTGATTCGAGACGCAGCTTCGTCTACGGATTACACGCCGTCGAGGCGGTGCTGCGGCGCTCGCCGGAGCGGATGCTCGAATTCTGGGTTGCGCAGTCGCGAAATGACTCGCGCGCCGGCGATCTGCGGGCACTTGCACAAGGCGCGGGCGTGAGCGTGCAACCGGCAAGCAGCGAGGCGCTCAGCAAACTGGTGGGCGAGGTGGCGCACCAAGGGGTGGTGGCGGCGGTGCGGCCGCTCAAAGGCTGGGATGAGCACGAC
>Ga0209611_10009464_pt1 | contig 14753 bp, 6 predicted proteins | sample S1TSphgellanicum_3_FD_187693 | JGI IMG/M metagenome (GOLD analysis project Ga0209611, IMG submission 187693) | Host-associated microbial communities from peat moss isolated from Minnesota, USA - S1T2_Fc - Sphagnum magellanicum MG (SPAdes) (version 2) | ecosystem: Host-associated > Plants > Peat... | reverse complement strand
TTCAATTGTGACCAAAATAGTTGCATATTAGTCGCATGTGACAATACGTATACAATGGAGTCAAAGGATGAAATGTATTTGTTGACTTTTTCTTTCATACAATATTCTTTGTCATTTGCGACTAGTTTATCACATGTGACTTGTCTTAGGCGACTAAAAGGATTTTAGTTGCAAAATGTCTCTTGTGACTAAAATTTAGTCGCAAAGAGCAGTCGAAAATACATGTTTTTCTTCTAGTGCAACTACTTGCTCAACGATCACTTGGCGTTGCCACCATTAGATGCCAATTTGCTCTCCATGCAACATCATGAGTGAGAATGTTGCAACTTGCAGCATTGAACACTCAAAGAACAACCACCTAAAACATCAATGACCTTGAAGAGCTTTGAAGTTTGCATAATAAACCTCCACATTCTTACAAAAAATAAATATGACCTAATAAGAAAATGTGGTGAAAACAAACAGAGGAGACAATGTGTATGGCAACACAAGCCTCCTCCTTTTCATCAAGTGATGGCAATGGCACTTCTCACGCCATTATGAAGTTGGCGACATCCAATAGAAGTAAGTGAAAGATAACAACAATGGGTCATTATTTCAGGAAATGTGGCGATAACAAGTGTGTACCTTGCAATGCAACGAGCGATGGATCCACACCATGCATTGCACGAGTGGCATCCTATGCCTCATTAAGGTCAAAATATGGCAAACTATTTTTTTTTTAAATTCATTTTTTTCCAAAAGGCCTTTCATCAGCCCCCTTTTTTTTTCACATTTTGGCAAATTTTCGCCACAAAAAAAAAACGCTAGTGTAAACTAGTTATAATTTCCAAAATCTAACCAAGATTTTGAGTAAATAGGACTTTGGTTTTATGGTAAATTGGTTCACCATTTGTGCACCTACCCATATGGAATTGGATTTCTACATCCATCCAAGTTAAACTATTTTTTATTAACTTATAAAGTTGCCAAATTTGTAAGAAATCCAAAATGGGCTAGTAGAACATAACTTTTCAAAATTGATTAATTATCCTACGATTGTATGTTGAACATGCCTTAACATTATGTTAATTGGGAGGTGGTAAAGCAAAATATCCATCTAAAATCTAAGTTTTTTTCCAAAATGATTCAATTGTCAATGGTGTGGAAGGATCTTTGACTTCATGTTCCTCCACACTTGGTTACTAGTTCATTTATAATTACAAGTTCCTTTATTAACCTATTAATTGAACATACTAACAACTAGTACCTAATTTTTAAAATACATATGTTATATATATCGAGGGTTAACACATTTTATATTGATTATATATTATTTGCAAAATAAACATAATCCTATTATAGAAATAATTAAAATTAAAAATTTACCCAAAAACCAATATATGGTACCTTATATTTCTACTCATATATTTTGTAAACTTGAAGAAGAGTGTTCCCCACCTTTTCAAGTAGGACCTAGAGAAAACATAATATAAGGAGTTTTGTGATGACATAGTTGTATTGATTATGTTATTATGAAAAATGAAGCTCTTTACATGGTGAAGGCAAGTGAAAAAAAGATGTACACTATAAAACTTTTGGCATCGATGCCTAAAACACAATAAATGAAATATATCTACTACTACACATGATCATGTTATCAACCCCTTATTGCCTCGTGAAGAAGAAGACACTCCCCCTTTCAACTATTTGGAAATACAATGAAAATAATAATTTGAAAAAAAAGGTGATGATGAGGGGGAATTCACCCCTTTAATCCTTTGCAAAAAGAATGAGAAGATAAAGAAGAATTTAAGTTGCCAAAAGAAAGCTTGGTTCCCTTTGTTGCTTGCAAATGCAAGAAGAAGAGCACATGAGAGATATGGAAAGTAAACATCAAAGAAAGAACGAGAAACAAGAAAGAGGGCATGATAAAGTAACAAAGAGGGAAAGACCATACCTTTTTCACAACTTGTAAGAATTTATCCTTCATGGGCTCCAATGTTTTCTATTATAAGATCCTTATTTGTTTTTGGGAATAGCAGCACCTCCAAGCCAATGAGTAAGCAAAACACGAAAAAAAAACAACAAAGCAAAAAAGTAGGAAACCAAGATACACATTATTTTTTACTTGGAACTAGTTGGAGCTAACTTGGACCTTGAGCTTGAACTTATAGATGAAAAGCTTGGAACTTAAAAATGGAAAAAAATGTAGGAAATAATTGAAGGCAAGAAATTGTGGTGGGGTAACTAAAGGTAGAAGGGAAGAGGTTGTAGTGGTATGGGTAAAGCAAATTGAAGGGAACCTATAACACCAAAATGAGTTGCTATAAATAAAACATGTAAATAATAGTAATTATAACCAAGAGTAGAAAGATAGGCACTAAGTATGATAAACCAATATTATATAGTACTTAGGTTAGTTTGATAGTCCATCATTGAAAATCTAACTAATTTTCAAATTTTTAGTTTGACACCCATTTTATAAGTATTTTTATATATGACAAAGGTTGAGTATTAATTAGCTAGAAATAAATGCCAATTGCACTTTCATGAAGTCAAGGGAGGTCAAGTAGTTTACTTTTTAAGTAATGAAATAGTCATTATTATTGTTTTTCATCAAGCTATCAACATTTTCCTTTGCATGTATATATATTAAACAATCGTTTGATTTCTTTGTAAAAGTAGTAAACAAAACCCATTGAACTAGGTTCTTTTTTCCATTTTTGGAGTATTATTTTAATGTAAATGTTATATCGATACATGTTTAAAATCTACTCATAAGGGATGGAGGATAGATTTGGCCACGCTCAAAATAAAAGGTAGCTAATAAACGCATTGAAAGAATAATATTCTTATGTACATTTAGAATTTTCAACACATTTAGTAAAAATTTATCAATTTTTTTGAAATATTCACAAATACTTTAATTAATGTTGAATTTACATGAGTACTACATTAATGACCTTATGGGCCTTACACATAATGATTTTTTCATTAGGAACCTACTTTGGACTCATGTACATGGGCTATTAAGTTAACTATTTTAGGTTTGGCATAAGTAAAAGTTAATTATTTTGAGCTCATTTCATTTGGGACACAACATTCAATTATAGGGAAGGAAAATGCCAAATAATACAAAGGTGCATCCATGGAAAGGATGAGTGTTCTAAAAAACTAATAGGTGGGATAATATTATTGGTTTAAAAATGAATGAATGATAATATTTATTAGATTTAGATGAAAGAGGTGGATGATTCATCAAATTTCCTTTCAAGGATTTAAAAAACAATGAGGGAAACCTTGGGTTCATTTTCCATTATTCATGTTATGTGTTTAATATCTTGTTAAGTTTTGTGCTAAAACTTTTGTGTAACAAACTATGATACAATAAATATATCCATAAAATGAAGAGGACTTAGGGTGAAAGCAACAATTTTCCCATTAAGGCCGTGAATTCAAGTTGAATTGATAGATTTAATAACAAAAAAATACATTGGTGGGAAAAAACACATTAGGGTGGACCAAAATGGGTAGTTAAAAGTCCATTTTGAGAGTCCATATCTAATCTATTTTTAAATAAAAAACATGTAAATGATGTTGAAGTTAACATATTTTGTACCCTATCCAAGTTTAGATTGCCCTAATTTAAACCTTTTAAAAACACCTCTATAGATATGGGTTTTGAAAAAATCAATTGAGATATCTAAATGGACTTTATGATTATGAGTTCTTCATTTTGAATCTTCAAAAGAATGAAATGCATTTTGTTACTATTTTTTTCATCTTAAGTGTTATAAGCCTTCAAACAAGGGTCTCCCAAAGTTTTGAGCATATATTTGAATTCCTTGAAAAGAAAAAAATCCATAACCATAAGTTTTTTGGACCATGGCATTAGACGTACCCTACATTGTAAAGTTCATTTTCATTATATATTGATTTTTTTGGTTTAAAATTTGTAAATTTGGGAGGATTAGAATATAAGTTTTAATTTTTCATCTCAAATTTCAGAAAATTCTCAAATGCATTTAGTTGTATAGAATAAAACTTGACCAACTTAGAAAAACTACCATTGTGACTTCCATAAATGTACATTGTAATGTGCTTTTACCCCAACAACCAACAAATAGAAATTTTTTTTTCCCCCTAGGTTGGTTGTAAAACAAGTTTTAACATGAGTTTTGAATTTTTTTTCATTCACATAGTCACTATTGTGAATGTTGTCTAATAAATGGCCCTTCAGGAAAATATTATTACTTTTCAACCTCCTTGATGAGAAAATAACTCCTCTTTATCTTTATTTTTCTTTCTTTTGTGAATAATCAACATTTACGGGTGAAAAAGGATTTAATAATGAAAGAGGGACCCAAAGATATGGTTATTAAAAAACTAATTTTAACATTTACCCATGGGTTGGTTAATTGTGGAAGATTTCACAAGGGAAAACATGTGTGTTTGATGAGTGATTCCCATATGGTGAACTAATGTCAAAGAAATGGTTCACTTTCACCCTTCATGTGTTGACAATCATTACCTTATGGTATAGTGACCATATAAGGGCACTATTTTTCATTGATATTTGTGGATTCCACATTTCATTTTACTTGGGAAGGAATGAACTTGGTAGGGTATCTTGCCACTTCTTAGTAATTTGCTTCAAAAGTGTATCCTATAGAATAAAATTTTATCCATTTTCATTATTTATTTCAAGGAAGCTTTTATTGTCATCCCATTGTCAACAATTGATATCCAGCTAGATATTTTCCAAGCATCCACAATATATGTCTGAGCATTGGTTTTGTAAATCCCACACAATTTTAAATACTTGAATCAATATTTAAAGTCCAACAAAGGTTGTGGTTTGTTGGTTTGGATTTTTGATTTGCACCAACCTTCTTAATTACTCTTTCATTTTATATATCACAATGTTAGGTGATTAGGTGATGGTTTTCATTTTCATATTGGAATATTGTGGGTGGTAAACAATTGTAACAAAAAAACTAAGGTGGATTTGTTTTCTTGTCATTATATGAGCTACATGCAATCACTTGGTATGCAAATATATTGCCTTTCTCAAAATATAACTCCCCAATCTCGCTTCTTGTGCTAAAATCATTCTTTTATAATTCAAACCTTCACCCTCTTCCATGTTTTGAATTGTTTTGAGTAACTCCTTTGCATTATCATCTTAAATAATTTGACCTTGGTTTGTGTTAGAAATTCAATGTTAGGCCATTGATAATTATTAATCAAAGGCTTGTGCCTTTTTAATCACCTTCTTGGAGTTAGCCCACATGATTTATAAATACCATGTCATTAGAAACACATTGTTGATGATGAATGCCCATCTTACTAAAGACACCGATGGACCAATAATTTAATTTTAAAAAAATTTCATCCAACAAAAGCTTGTCCATGACCTTTGTTTCTTAATTCAAACCAAAGGATGTTTTAAGGAGCTTGGATATATATTTTTCATTTGCCCACAGCTAAGAATATTCTTTAATTCACTTTAAATGTGCTCCCCTTGAGCTTTGCCAATATCCCAATATTTTGTTGTATCATTGATCTCCAATCTTGAAATGACCTTAAAACTTGTTTAGAAGAATCACCATATTGCTAAAAAAACATTGTTTTCCATTGATAGTAAGTGATGTGTCATCAACATATTGAGAGATCACTTGTATAGCGGTACAAGTTTGAAGTAAAATTCCTTCAATCTCCTTGTTATCCATAGCTATATTAACAATGGAGTTAAAAGTATTTTTCATTAGGAGGAAGAAGTAGCGATTAAGGGGCCATCCTTGCCATAGACTCCATTTGATTTGGAAAGATGATGAAAATGACATAACAAAAAAAAGGGAATACATTTCTATGCCATTCAATTTAGTATAGAGACGGTTTGCATATATGACTTGATCCAAAACAATTAATTTATTACAACCATTCAATAACAAAGATGTGAAACAAATTGAAAGTTAATAATGCTTAATTTCCAAAAAGGTCCATGCATAAATCTTAGTAATATACCGTAGCTTGATGTTTAACTACATAATTAGGATCTAGTCACCAGAGGCACAAATACACAGACAATTTCGATTGTCATAGTCACAATATTTTTGGATTATAAATAAACTTTAAATGTAAAGTCATATCCAACATTTACATTGTCAAAAATTTAAACCACCTAAAAACAAGTTCAACCTTCTAATGATCCCACTTCTCTTGTAATGTAAAACACTATGTTCTTAGTGGATTGATACAATTCTTCACAAATCTTACTTGCCCTAGGGATACACAGACTTTAACACAATCTAGGTTTCTTACATCATCTTCAAACTTCAAACTACTACAACCCCAAATCCTCACATAATGCAATCCCACTTCTTGCCATTACATGCACACCATTTAAACTCAAGTTGTTTCACATTAACATCACTTTCAAACACTAATCCTTTATAATGTGGTTAAAATGATACATTCCCTTACCTAATTCACTTGTTGAAGTGCAATGACAGGAGTCTAGTAACATTTTCATAAAGAACATGGTTTAACTACATTTCCAAATCAAACGCATTCATAGAAATCTAATGAACTAAACAATTTTTACTCCTAAGATTTTTTGGAATTCAAAGTACCCAACTCCATTCTCCCTGTGTCCTCACAACCCATGAGAACTTATTTGCCTTGCAGATTCCAAAATGCTAAATGTCCTCCCATCCAACTTCCAATACACTTTGTAACAATTGCATGCAATCCATGCTATTGTCAAAAACAGAAAGAATACTCAATAGAAAGTGCATCCCTTCATAATTCTAGTAGCTTATCCTCCACCATTAACCCCCAAAATAACAATAACCAACCAATACATCGAACCTAACCACATATAATAAACTTCTTCCTCAAATTCCTCTTGCTAGTCATTAACAACAAGGTTCGTTGCCATGATTCTTACTTAACACAACTTGACAACCCAACAATTATATCCTCCCTCCTTTGCCATGAAAAGAAAGAACACACATAGCCATTAACTTCCCAAGATCACCCAAAAAAAACAGAAACTTTTTGGGCTTGTTCCTTTTCATCATCATGCCTTTGTGATGATTGGACCACCTCAACAATCTCCACCAATGGCAATCAGCCAAAATCAATACACAATTTTCTTCACCTTCTCAAGAACACAAGAGTTCTAAGACATTGCTCTTTAATCCCTAACTCTAATTCCATAGTTTTATAAAATTTCATCCATCCTCATTTTGCTCCATAGTGAGACATTGACATTAATTGACACTTATACACCAACAAACAAAATTTGCACCGTGTTTATGAACTTGAACACCATCCTAAATTTTCCTAATGTTCCAAATAAAAATTTCCATGACATTTTATTATATGCCTTTGTGAAATTGAGCTTTAGAAAGACACCAAGTTATTTCATTTGCTTCACTAGTCAAAAGACTCTTAAAGAACCACAATTTAAAAATATGTTATGCAATGGTAAGAATGCAATTTGCTGAAGGTTAATGATTTCTATCAACACACTGGCTCTAGTGTATGTTGCATAACTTTTTGTTCACTATGTTGAGCAAGGTGAAGAGACACTAGTTAGGATGGTTCTCTAGCTCTCCTACTTTAGGAATAAAAGTGATAATTCCCTTGGTGATACCCTTAGGAAGGACTCCTCTACACATTGTATGACATTTCAATTGCTTTAATCTACCTTTGTGCTAAAAGGGATTTGGCCAAAAAAAAGAAGAAGCAACTCTCATAGGTTTAGACTCATCCTAAGCTAGGAACCCACTTTGGTCTGCTCAGAGTTGAAATCACTTGCTTGCTTCCAAAATGGGAATTTTTGGATGATGCAGTGGTCGGTGCTTGGTCACATGGGCAGAAGGCCAAGTAGATTTCTTTCCCTTGTTACCCTTCCTCATTCCTTACATGGTTATCTTCATGCACCAAAAACTTGCCCTCTTTTGTGACTTTTAGTATTTTCAAATCACACTTTGTGTGGGTGAAGGGGCTGCTACTAGTATGTGGTTGAGCTGAAATATTTTGCATCTATTACAAAAAGCCAAAGAACTCATTCACCCAGATTCTGTCTTTTGTAAAGAGCACACACATTTGTGGGGGACTAGTATATGTGTGATTCAGATTAATTAGTTGTGGGGACACCCAAAAGTTCATTTGTTTTCTTCTTTTTGGCAATGGTTTTCCTTCATTGGTCCATGACCAAGAAAAAAAACCTATTCACACTTTGTTTTGTTATTTGAAACAAATGGAAAGAACCCATTGCAAAGACATGTTCACACTTTGGACACCTCCAAAATAGAATAATTGCTTTTTTTTTCCCCCTTTTGGACTAACCCATAATGATTACAATAGTAGAACTTTGGGCAAAGGACATGGGATAAAGAGTGGTACTGTTTCAGAATAACCTTCAAACATATGTTCAAGGAACAAACACCTTGGGAATTTGGTGGCAACATGTTGGGAACTATATGGAACACATTGGGAACACCAAATTCTCAGAAATCCAGCAAACAAATCCTATTATTCAGTTGCTTAATGGGAATAAGGGATTTTCATAGAAGCTTTTCTGTTTGGTTGTTCGAAATGTTTGGTTTTCCAAAATGCCTTGTACGTGCTTATGCTTGGTAAGCATTCCTCTAAATACACCATAAATCTTGACGGAGATCTTGTTGGAGGTTTTTATCAACCTCTAAATATGCCTAGATCATTAGGTGGTATGATGTAGGGGAGGGTCCTTGCACTTACTCCTAAAGACCAAACTGGATCTTACACCTACTAAAAAAGAAGGTGTAAGATCACTCATCTCTTCAAAGAGTGACATCTCTGAAAACCCTAAATGGGTCCTAGAGGGAAGGAGACTTAAGAATTTGATTTTTTTAGTGTTTTTTTATTTTTTCAAAATTTTTTTAAAGGAAGACTTTTCAGGATGAGTGGTGCTATTGGCACTTGGGAAATGGGTGTTGGACAAAATTTCCATGCAAGAAAGTGGGGGTGTGCTCAAAAGGTTTGTATTGAAGGTGAACAAAAAGTTGCAAAAAGTCTTAAAGGATCCGTATCATGAAGGACAACAAAAAAAAACCTTCAAAAAAAAATTAGAGGCATTTTAGTATCATTTTCAAACCTGCTTTGGAAACCTGTACACATTTCAACCCAAAAAGTGTGCAGTTGGACTCTTACACCACAACTACATTTTGCTTCAGAGCCAATCCATACGCAAGTGACATGTGACCCGATTCATTTTCACATGGATTAGATCATTTTCACATGGATTAGATCATTTTCACATGGATTAGATCATCCACAGCATCCTGCAACAACAACAACAACAATGATGGAAGTCTTCCTCAACATCCTGTGCTGATCTTGCCAGCTTTTTTTACATACTTAATCATGAAATGGAGTAAAATCCAAAATTGTCGCCTAACAACTACATGATGTGGGGAATATAGTTCTCCCCCTATTTTTTTCTTTAAAAATGATGGATCAACCATTGATATTGAGAAATGTTCAAGTGTGTTTATTTGGAGAGCACCTTATAATTTGTGAGTATCCTTCATAGAATAGAGGAGGAGGGATCCTTGAAATTGGGAGCGATGTTACGGCTACTTCTTATGGGTTGAGAGAGATATGACATATTTTGAGATGGACATGAATTGTGCACATTGGCCTAAGGTGCAAAATGTTTGTTGACAAGAACTAAAATACTTGCAAGGCTAATTTGGAGGTCATTGGGAGCATTTGAATCCACATTGACTCTAAAGGACCACCTTTGGTTGTAGGGTTGGCTAGTTTGGCCAAAAACGAAAGTCACCTTTTGTGCTATCCATGTGAAACTTTTATGTTATCCATGGGATTTTCACATTAGGGATGACATTGGTGGTGTCATTGTTTGGTAATGAAATGGAGTAAAGTCAAAAAAATTCCGGATGTTATAACACTTGTGAAAATCACAAGCATCCCAATTAGTCATAGTCAAATCTCTTACCAAATTAGCTCTTTGGGAAGATATATGTACAGATTGAAGCTTTTCATACAACATGTGAACTCAAGAGGCTTTTCTTTTGTGGTAAAGTAGTTCCTTTGTTGACTTTTTATTGGAAAGTTCATACGAGGATGGACAGGTGATCCTCACACCTGGTGTTGTTAGAAGTAGGATTTCTCTTGCTTGCTTTTGTTTGCAAAAGAAGGAAAAAGAGACAGAAAGAGTTAGGTTGCAATCAACCAATTCAACACCCAATTCTTCTATTTTTAGTATTCCATGGGATTAATTTCACTTCCAAGATAGTTAGTTTAGGGTAGTAAGACCATTGATTGAGATGGTTTTTCTTCATCATGAAAATGAGTTGACCACATGTTGGTAAGAAATAATTGGAAGAAGAGAAAGAGAGAGAGATAGAAAACAAGATTCCCCTCCAGATTTTTGTTGTCTCTTTACACAAAGGTTCACTTTTATGTGCAGGAATTCAGGTTTCTTAGAAGATAGAAAGTGGTTGTGGTATCAACAAATGGGAAGCACTTGTCATGACATGAGATCATGCCCATCCCCCCTTGCCACGTGAGTTTGTCTCGAGGTTTCAAGCTTGCAAGATGCTTTCATGAAAAGCCATCTTATGGGTAGGGTAAAAATATATCCTCGGAATAGAGCTATTAGTCACACCCAAGGCATTATTGTTTTGCACTCTGTTTTATACATCAGAAGCAAACTTTTGTCTCTCCTACCGAAAACACTTATTCTTGTATCGAGTGTTCATTCAACCCCACCCTTCCCTCAATCCAACTTGTGTTGGATTTATCGTTCAACAATGGATAGCCTATTGTTGGGGTGGGGATGATGAAATGGGGAAGGCAACTCATACATGTCCCTCTTCATTAATAAAAAGTGTACGCCTTTTAAACATGAGACAATAGATTATGCTTGGTTGATGGCAAACTTTATAATCATTCTTCACTTTTGCATATCCCCAAATTTGTCAACCAAGGTAGAATGTGCCACAAAATCCATTTTTTAATTGAAAATTTCCAGGGGTTTAATATCCACTTTACCCCTTATAAATCAAAGCTTTTAAAAACTGAATTGTAAAGCCAAAAAACCAAAAAAAGAACACATTCCATGACCCCTTTAGACAATGTAAGGTTATATAATAAATCAATTTTGGGTGCAAAAGAGGAGGTGATCCAAGTATATGGAATAGTAGACCCCAGGGGTGATGGCTCACTGGTAATAGCCCACTCTGGGGCCTTGGGTCCAGAAAAGGTTCTGGGTTCAAATCCAATGGTGTGCACGTGAGAAACCCTTGTCCACTCTTTGCCCAAAACTCTTTGTCAGGTTGGGTCAGTCTGCTGTTGTGCTTCAAAAAAAATAAAAATAAAATATAGGTAGTAGGTCCTGTTGGGTGAACCTATTTTTAATAATGATTTGGGAACAATTTTTTGATTTTTTCCATTTCAATAAGTCTTTTAGGGGGGGGTTTTCAAAACCCAAAAAAATTCAGAAAAAAAAAAGCCTTCCCCTTGGCCCCTCGGGACATTTCAATTTTCAGCATTCTTCAAAAGCTCCCCACTTCCTCCTCCTCCCTTCCACAACTTTCCAAGTTTGAGATGTACAATGTAATGACCCATCATTGATTCACTGAATTTACATGGCAGATTGTCAATCTCATGTCTGCCAGGTTCCCAGGTTCTGGTTCTTGTTCTGATGATGTTTGGTTTGGAGTTTCAGGCTTTTCAGACATCTGGATTGTCATGTTAAAATGTCACAAACTTTGCTCTTGCATTTAGTTCCATTTTATTATTATCATCATCATCATTATTATATATTTTGCATGCATAGAGAGAGGGCCAAGGTCTTTTTTTCTCAGAGAAAAAGTATACTATATTTTATGGTTAATTAATTAATTGAATAAGTAATATTATTTCTTTGGGGGTGGGTTGTCCCCAATATTGTTGCCTGGTAGCCAGAACTTGACAGTCTTCACTCATTCACCAAACAAAAGCATGTTGTGATCAGATCACCAATACTACAAGCAAGTGTTGTGTGACTCCTGAGAGTTGTTCAGTCTCCAGTCACGAAACAGACAACCCTGAGTAGACCTCATCATCTGGCTCTAATGATTTTACCTTATCAATTATAGACTTTGTGTTATATTTTGGAAAATGGGTTTGTATGATGATGCGAAATTTCTATTAGGCTTTGTGTTGTATTTTGGAAAATGGGTTTGTATGATGATGCGAAATTTCTATTAGGCTGTGTTGTATTTTGGAAAATGGGTATGTATGATGCGAAACTTTCTATTGGGCTTTGTTGTTATATTTGGCAAAAAAATTGGGTATGATGGGCAATTTTTGATGAGCAATTTTCAACATGTTTTCTGTGGTATTTGGGAAAATGGGTATGACAGAACATTTCTTTCAGCTTTGTGTTGTAGTTGGGAAAATGGGTATGACTGAAAACTTTCTTTTGGCTCTGTGTCATATTTGGGAAAATGGGTATTATTATGATGGGGGAAGTTTGTACAGGCTTTGTGTTGTATTTGAGAAGATGGGCATGACAGGAAATTTCTATTGACTTTGTGTTATGTTTGGGAAAATGGGATTTTGGATTTTTCTTTATTTTTTTGGTTTTTTTGGGTTGCTTTTTACTTTTTTTAATTTTAAAAATGTGTTGAGAAAGGAGAACAACTTTTACTTACTTCCAGAGATTGTCTAGCAAATGGAACAGCTGGTGGATCTTTAGACAACCTGTGTTTACATGTTTATACTAGGAAGTGGGGTTGTTTAGACACCCAAAAGAGGGACTTTAGCTCTCAGTTCAAAAGGAGAAAGGACTTTTGCAATAAGCTATAGTTATGCCTTATGGGTGTATGCCACATGCATCCAGCCTAATGGATACCACAAAGTGTTTGTAGAAGGTGCATTTAGTGTAGGTTAAACCCTAAACCCCCCTCCTCCGTTCCCGAGGGTGTTGCCCTAGCCCAAATCACTCCCATAAATTTTTTATAAAAAAAACCATGATATCTGCCGAGTAGGCTATCATGGAGAAAAAAAGAAAGAGATGAGGTGTTTCAAAAAAGTGAAAATGGCCTTGTTTCGTGTTTCAAAATGGCCTACTGTTTGTGGATATGACAGATTCCACCAGATACTACTGCACAGTCCAGATATACTGGAACAATTCTGCCCATGCTTCTTAGTGCTTTTTGTTTTGAAAAATACCATTTAAACGACAATTTAAGCCTCAGGCAATTTGGTAAGACTTTCATAACGAATATATATATATATATATGTCTCCAAGTGCGACCATTGTTGCATTACAACAATGTTGTTGTCGTTAACTATTGAAGTGGATAATATTTTGCAATGATTGTTGTATATAGATTATCGAGACTGAATTATTGCCTTACATCATAGTCAAGCACTTGTCAAATGTTACCCCTGCAAGGTGTGATGGCTCATTGGTATAGCACCTGACCCTGGGACAAGAAAAGGTTTTGGGTTTCAAAACCTAGTGGTGTGCAGGTGAAAGTTGTGCTAGTTTTTTCTGCCAATGAGCTTGACTTGGGGATGCCAAATGCTTGTGAGGTCGGGTCTGCTATTGTGCTTCAAAAACAAAAAACATGTTAACCCTATGAGATGCTCTAAGATATGTATGTTACACCTTAGAAAAGAAGGTAACTATCTACAGATGAATGTGGTTAAAACAGGGGTTTAGGGTTTTAGTGAGAAACCATGTGACATCCATGATCCATGATCCATGATCCATCCCACCATCTTCATCAAAAGAAGTCACACTTAAACTATCAGATTATCTTATAATAAAAATGAAAGCGCTTGCATTACTGCCTACTTAGTACCAACTGGGTTTTACTTCTATTAATTAAATGCACTTCGTTTTTCCCTCTGTTCCAAGCGGTCATAGGAGACCACTATAGGCCTCAGTTTAGGGTACAATTCCTTAACATACATACGGCCTCTTCTAGGGCCCCTTATTCGTAGAAGGCCCTAAGAGCGTCCCCAGTAGTACTCAGTGTGTTTTCAGATCCAAGTTTAGTTATTTGCTTTTCTGCAACCTCACCCATCAAACTGGGATTGCAAATAGGTAGGGGATTACTACGTAATAGCAAACCATCGGGACGAATCATTATGATTGGCCAATGAGAAATAGTGATCAGTTGTCAGATCCTATTTATTACACTCTTTTCTGCAGGTGCACAGCTGTACTGATGCGCCTTACCCAGCTACAGCACACTGTGAAAAAATTACTCTTACCCACAACCATTTTGATGAGCCAAACCGGCATGTTTTGACTTTTCTTCATCCATCTTTACTCTGTAAGGTCACATCCTGAGAGCACCCAAGGAGATACTCTAACCCTCACCCTGGGCCCTGGGGGATTTCTGTACACAAAATTGTCCAACCCTAATTACAGAGCATATATATGCTGTGCTGAATGACAGACCCATCATAAACTTCCAAGGTTGACCTTAAATCAATGAAGAGTGAATACCCCATTCAAGGATGAATGATGACATAGTCGTGATAGTTCCCAAGGTTGACCATCCTTAACTCCCTTAGTAAGTACTAAGTGCCCCTTGAAAGCTGACTCACTATGAGATAATAGTAGTACTGAATTGCTCTTGGGTTTAGTCAATTGGTAGCATTAATGCGCATGTATAGTCCACAGTACCACAAGACTGCCAATTGTTAGGGACTGTGCATGCTCTATGTAGTGTTTTTTTTTTTGGGTTTTT
>Ga0209611_10009460_pt1 | contig 14756 bp, 14 predicted proteins | sample S1TSphgellanicum_3_FD_187693 | JGI IMG/M metagenome (GOLD analysis project Ga0209611, IMG submission 187693) | Host-associated microbial communities from peat moss isolated from Minnesota, USA - S1T2_Fc - Sphagnum magellanicum MG (SPAdes) (version 2) | ecosystem: Host-associated > Plants > Peat... | reverse complement strand
TTTAATCTGCATCCAAAACCAACCACAAGAGGGTTAGTTAGCATTCAGGAACACCCTTGGGTGTTGGGACAAGCCACGAGCACTTTTACACACAAGACTCACCACGGCCCGGACTCGGGGGAAGCCACCACCTTCCCCCATATAGTATACTCTGCAGTTTTTCGCCGAGGCTACATCCAAATGGCTCTTTTTCCTGGGACTCCCAAGCTGGAGTCCCAAAACTGTCCCGGGTTGGAGTCTCGGGACTTTGGACGGTCATAGCTCTTCGCCCCGAACTCGGATTTGGACGAGCTCTAAACCAAAGTTGTAGCTCTCGTTGAGAGCTTTTTAATGTTGTGTCGCACTCCTTGAGGCAACGTCGCGAAGAGGTTGATTCCCGACTTTTAGTGGTCGGAAGTCAAACTGGCAATTTGACTCTCGGCCCTTCTTTTGCCCATAACTTGAGCTGTAGATGTTCAAATTGCCAATACGAGACCATTTTGGGCATCTACGCTTCTAGAACTTTCCATTGATATAAAGAATGCAAGGCAAGGAGACTTGACCCTTCAAATCGTCTTCTGCGTTTTTGGGAGTCCCGGAGGACTTCATTTTCCCACTTTTGGGAGTGTGAGTTGCATTCTCACACTTAGCCTCAAAGTGGGGTTGCGACATGTTAGTTCACATTCGGGAACACCCTTAGGTGTTGGGACAAGCCACGGGCACTTGGGCTCACTTGACTCACCACGGCCCGGATTCGAGGGAAGCCACCACCTTCCCCCATATAGTATTCTCTGCAGCTCTCGGTGGAGGCTACATCCAAATGGCTCTTTTTCCCAAGACTCCCAAGGAGGAGTCCCGAAACTATCCCGGGTTGAAGTCTCGGGACTTTGGGAGCTCATATCTCCCGGCTCCAACCTCCGATTGGAGTGAGGTCTAAACCAAAGTTGTAGGTCTCCTCGAGAGCTTTCCAACGCCATGTTGCACTCCTTCAGACGACGTTGGGAAGAGGTCAATTCCCGACTTTTAGTGGTCAGGAGTCAAACTAGCAGTTTGACTTCCGGCCCTTCTTTTGCCCATAACTTGGGCTGTAGATGTCCAAATGGCACATGCAAGCCATTTTGGGCATCTACATTTCAAGACCTTTCTATTGATATAAAGAACATTTCAATGCGAGGTGTTTTAACCCTTGAACTCGAGCTCTGAGTTTTCGGGAGTCCCGGAGGACTCCAACTTCCCACTTTTGGGGGTGTGAGTTTCATCTTCACACTTATCCCAAAGTGGGGTTGCGACAATTCCATGATGGTTCTATTGGCACGTTCCGTAACACCATTTTGTTATGGGGAATAGGGCACACTTGTTTGTCATTGAATTCCATATTTTGCAAAAAATGTGTAAAACTTCTTAGACACAAATTCTTTTCCATTTTTGAATCATAACACTTTGATTTTGTGATTCATTTCATTTTCCACCAACACCTTGTATTTTTTGAATTTTTCAAATGCTTCTCCTTTGGCCTTCAAAATATAAACATGGGTTTTCTTCAAAAAATTATCAATGAAGGTGAAAAAGTATTGCACTCCACCATGCGATGTAATCCTCATTGCCCCACACACATCGATGTGGACAATCTCCAAAAGTTGTGAAGCTTTTGTCATTCAATCCTTGGGAAATGATGTTATTTGATGTTTACTTTCGATGCATCCTTCACAAATGTGATGCAATGACACTTCTTTCAAATTCATGCCACCCACCATGGCATCCAACTTTTTAAAACTTGCCATGTTGAAATGGCCAAATTTTTCATGCTAAAGCATCGCACCTTCATTCGAAGAATTCGCAATGTGTGCCATGTCTTTACACACCTTCACATTAAAAAGGTATAAGTTTTTGTCCTTTCATGCCTCTACCATAATAATTCTTTAGGCATCGTTGACCTTACAACCATCCTTGTCAAAATCCACTTTGGAACTTTCGGAAATGAGTTTACTCATGGAAATGAAACTATTTTTCATTTTTGAAAAATGAAGAACTTGTGTGATGGTTGCATGAGACAATTCGCCTCCCACTTACATTGTGGTTTTGATGTTCCCCTTACCAATGGCCTTCAAAATGGTGTCATCACCCATGTACATTTTCTTTGGGGAAATGCGTTCGTACATGGTAAACCATTTTTGTTTAAATGTCATGTGTTGCATTTACACTAGAATTGACAATCCAATCATACGTGGTATGATCATTAGCACTCAATGCAGTAACAAACATTTGCTTGTAATCTTCACAAGCTTGATTGGTTTTTTCTTTTTCATCATTTTTTTTTTCAAACAATTTTTCACAAAATGTCCAGGTTTTTAAAAATAAAAACAAAACTTTTCGCTTCACTTGTGAGTTTTGTTCACTAATGTGGTAGTTTCGAAATTTTCACATTCTTTTCTTTTGGACACTTTGTGAAGCAACCTTGCTATAATGAATTGAAGGTCCACATCTTTTGTGGACATGGATTTCAAGCTTGTGACTAAGTTATCAAAGGATGGAGGAAGGCTCATGAAGAGTACCATGTAAACATCATCATCCATAATGTTCACATCAATGGAACATAGTTGGTCCGCAAGGGCTTTCACCGTGTTGATGTTCACAAGCATGTCATCTCCTTCTTACATTTTGATGGTAAAGAATCTCTTTTGAAAGAATAACTTGTTGCCAATTGTCTTGGTTTCATGCACATCGCAAAAAGCCTCCCATGCACTTCTCACATTGTCACAATATTGAATGTGTGCAAGTTGGGCATCTATGAGATGTTCACAAAGCAATGCAAAAGCCTTTGTCTTTTTTCTTGGTGTAATTGGCCCTTATAACTTCTTCACTTGGCAAGGTGGTACTCCCATTAATAAATTTCCAAAGCCCATGTTTAAAAAGCATCATGTGCATTTTGAACTTCCAGAGGTGAAAGTTGCCATCATTAAACTTCTCCATGATTTTCAAGGACTCCATTTGAAAAGAAGACATTTTGAACACAAATGATAAAATAAACATTCTTTCAAAAAATTGAAAGCTTTGGAAGAAATCTTTTGACATTTCACATAAACTTGAAAAAAAAACTTTGAACACTTGAAAAACTTTTATTGCACAATTTTGAAATTTCACTTGAAACTTGCAACAATGGGAAGAACTCTCTTTGACACGCTTGAAATTTGATGCTTTTAATAATTCGAAGACCTTTCTTCCACACACCTCAAACTTCACAGTTAAAACTTTCAACAAATTGAAAAACTTTCTTTCACACACTTTCTCAAACTTCAAAGTTGAAATTCTTAGCAATTTGAAAAACTCTCTTCCACACATTTTCAACTTTCAATTTGATACTTTCAAAAACTTGAAGAACAAGTTTTTCACATTTGAAAAACTTACAACATTTTGAAGAAATCTCTTCCACACCTCCCACTTCTTTGGAAATGTTACAATCTCCTTGTATGCCACCACTTGGAAATAGACTCCCACTCACTTTGCAACCTTGCAAACTAAAAGCCTTCCCTCAAAAGGATTATCCTTTTCTATGTTATAAAAGTTAAACCCTTCACCACTTCTTATTCTAACACAATGTCCTTTCTTTTGCTTGGTGTGGGCCCATAACCTATTGGAAACAACCTAAAAACAAACAAGAAATGAAACATTCAAGGTTCATGAAATGAAACAATTGTATTAATTCACAAAAAAATTACAAAGGTTTTATGTTTCAAATGCTAGAATCGCAAAACTATGGCTTGCAACAACTAATAAGGCTTGAAGGTTTTCTGTCCATTCAAAACCATGAAAGGAGATAATGAACAACTCATTCACAAAAACTTCTATATATACTACTCCCTAACCCTAAAATAGCCGCCATTTTTAAACCCTAGTTGCTACCTAACCCTAATGTAGTCGCCATTCTTACTTTGACCCTAAAGTAGCCGCCACCTTAACCCTAACCTTAACTATTAAGCATGTGAATATTATTCATCCTTTTGATGAATGTAAATCACATTGACCAACTTTGGGGATTAAAAACAAATAATATTTTAAACAAGAACACCCAATGTGCATAAAAATAAAAACTAATTTATTGGTTATGTTTTATAGAAGCCTTGTGAGAACTTCTTATGAATGGGTATAGGCTTAGAAAAATAGGCTTAACGAACGTGGTTCACTAATCAACCCCTAACATCAACCACAATAATAAGTACCAAACATTTGTTTCTTAAAATTATTCAATAAAATACAAAACCTCTCATGGTAGAATTGCTTGCTTATGCTATGGACAAACATCTCACTTGGGAAGACTTAATATCAGGTGGCCACTAGATGTTAAAATGCTAATATCCCCTTTGTATCAAATGGCCATTATATGCTAAAATGTTGATGTCACCCTTGAATTTTAAACAAATTTTAAAATGTTGGGTCATTTAGAAGATCAAAGATCTGATACAAAATATTTAAGTCATGTACAAGACACATTGTTGGATGGTCACCAAATATTAAATATTTAATTCTAACCAAATTCAAACATAAGATTTAACCCCATTGTTATGATGAATTTGTTCACATATTATTATTTATCATGATCAAACCTAATCTCCAAATCAAAGAGTTTAACAAATATTTGGCAATTTTCAGTTTAAATCATAGTTTAAATATTCATGTGACATAAATAATCACTAGACATAAATAATCAAAGTCTTTATTTCTAATTATGGTTAAGTGCATTAGCCTCATCAATGTTTGTTTTAGCGCAATTGGCATGCACATCACTACTTGTAATAGTGCTATTTACGAATATGTTTTTCTTTGAATGAAATGAAAATGCAACAAAATTGAGGTTCAACCACTACATTGGGTCATTTAAATTACATTTCCACTTTTCAACAATTTTGATATAACTCCACATTGGTCACGACACCTTTTTTCAACAGCACCCACCATTGAACATGCACCATTTTGTAATGCTCATTGCTTTCATCCTTGACAACATTACTATTTGTTTAGCCCAACCATACAAGGTAAACCTTAGGGTTTAATGGCTGTGTGAGGACGAAATCTCCATTGTGTAAATCTATAAAGGGTGTGTAAGAAGTTGTCTTTCATTGTTGGTTTCATGTTTTTAGGGCCACATAAAGGCTCCAACATTGTGTTTTCCTTATTTGTAGAGACAAGTGAACTAGGTTCTACAAGCTGTGAATGATTAACCATCCAATTTTTGGTTGGCCAAAAGCCTTCCAACAACACTAGACTTCGTTGTGGAAAAGGGCTTGCCAACATTTCTAAAATAGCCTCTTAGTAGTCATTGTAAGGCTTCATCATATCAGCGTACTTTGGATCTTTCGACATATTTAAGTTCCAAAACTCTAAATACTTCAAAATTCTAGCAGTAATGAAAATTTCCTTTTCCATTGCCTTAGTAACATCGTTACCCCAAATTGGACAAAATGGAATAGGCTTCGAAACTCCATTTGGTAGCTTTAGCTGACCTTCATCATGGGACTTCCACAATCGTATGGCAAGGTCTTCCTTCAGATTCCACAACTTATCATTTGGTGAGAGCTTGTATTGCATCACAAGCCATCTAGAGGAATCAACAAAAAGATGGAAGAGATGCATATTTATATGGCCTATTAATACCTCTGCATTATCCTTCAAATACCCATGCACCCAAGTTTTTAAATTAAGAATTTCCTAAATCAAATGGGGAATGAAAGGCCGTTTTTAAGAAACCACGAACGTTTTGATGAAGTTTGCCAAATAATACTTGGATTGTTCTCTTAACTTCTTTGATAAGTAGCCAAAACACCCATCAATGTCCTCATGTGTGTGCCCCACAAGAAGGAAAAACCCAACTGCACCTCCTTAAAGACATCCCTTCTAGTTAAAAATGAAAGAAATGTCAGCAAGTATCTATTTTTGTTATCTTTCACACAATAGTCCATTTGAAGCAACAATTTTCGTGGCAAAGGTTTTGCACCAACAAATTGTTCTAGGGCCTTCAATGCCTTCATGCATCGAAACCTCCCTCGCATTAGGAATGAAAAGAAGTCATTTTGAAACTCCTTTTCAAACATCTTTCGCAACTCATGAATTCGCTCCTTCTCCAAGGTTCTTAGAAGCCACAATAACAACCAATGGTGAAATTAGGGTCATTAGGCCACAATTCATTTGAGTATTGAACGTAGGCTTCATCTCCATGCCCATGAACTTTCATTCCTATTAGTGTAACTAGCAGTTGACTCAACCTTGCCATCATTTTGTTTTTCACCTCGAACCTTGGGATGGCAATTTTGGAATGATCCATTTTATCATGAATGACACACACAAACTTTTCTTTCGATCGAATTGATTCTGTTTTCCAACTTCTATAAAACATTTTGCAAGATTCTTAATGTTTGTTATGTCTTTTCAGCTTCATTTGAGCCTCTTTCCCACTAGCATTGCTTTTTCCAACTTTTGATATGAGGTCTTTCAAAGACTCACAAATTGTGCACTTGGCAAATGTGAAACCTCTTTTTTGCACATCCACATTTAGATGGCATTTCTTTCTTAACTGGCTCATGGCATATTGAGAAATTTCATCAATGTTCAATTCCTTGCTAATCTGCAAAACACACTACAAACATTTAATATTCAACATGGAAAAAGTTTGTCAATTCTGACATGAAGGTTTCTTCAAAAGCCAACAAAATTGGGTGGCCACCCAATTGCCCAACAAGGGTGAACTATGAACCTTCGAACAACCATTTAATTCTCCGATGCAATTAATGAAATGTGTAACCACAAAATTTTTGATTGAACATTTTGTGCCTAATTATCCATCCCAGAACAAGCTGAAAGTCAGAACATTAAAATAAAGGAAAACGCATGGATGCAAGAGTTAGGAAAGAGAATAATAATAACCACTAAAGTAATAGAAGACAAATATAACAAAACCCATACCTCATTGCTTTGCTCATGATTATTATTCCATGAATCAGGAATTAGAAATTGGATGTTTTGCTAGCCATTCCCAATTCCTTTCATTTGATGTGGCATGATGTTAGCACATTGGTTGATGAATAATTGATTTTTTGCATGCTTCGCTACAAACCTTTTCTTTTTCATTCCTGAGTTCTCATGCAACCGTTGCTTAATGCCACACTTGCTATCCTTTTCATGGTCCAGATATGTAGACCGCGAGATGCCCACAATTGAATACCAAGCAACCTTGCAAATATCCACCTCTTATACAATAATAAACTTTCGTTTTTTTATTCCAAGTTTGTTGTGCAACCTTCTTGGAACAACTTTTTTTTTTATTACAATACAATTAGTTTTGCATCTGCTTTGATGTCAAAATTGATGTGTTAGATGTGATTAACACAATGAATGACATGAAATTGTCAAATTGCTTATGTTTGAACAACCAGAACATTCATTATTTTGTTTTCTTGTTGATTAGTTGGGGTGCCTCCTAAGTTTAAATTTTTTTATTGCTATGAGCCTCTTTGATTGGCACATCACAAGAAAATTTCGAAACTTTGGAGGTTCCCAAAATAGAAGTTTCCAATCCCATTATAGAACTATTGAGACAAACACAATTTTTTTCCACAAATTACGCACTCCAAAAATAATACAATTAGTGTTGAAGTTACCAAGGTACTATGGTAGTACACATATTTTGTACCCTACATTGCATCATATTTTAAAATGTCCACCCTAATGTGCTTGTATTGCCAAACAATGATTTAGCATATATTTCAATAACTTTCTTGTGCTTCAATTTAAGGTTAATAATGATGCTTTTCAGAGCATTCACATTCATACTTCATTGCATTAGCAAATAACAATTCATAGGTTTAGTTGTCACTTTTTACTTGCTGTAGGCTACAGTTTGAAGACTTGCAACTCCGTTTGAATGATCAATTTTTTGGGTAGTTGTAGGGGGCAAAATGTTAAGCCTGCTCGAAAGACACAAAGCCTGCCTTCACAATGTAATATGACCAGCAAAATTACATGTTGTAGTGCGCCCTCCAAACATACGACTAAACATTCTGCCAAGTCTTTACGGATATGCAACGCAAAATTCAGTTCATTCACAAGCCTTGTTTAGTTTCTTGAATTGTCTGAGATGGTGGTATTTATTTTGGGTTGTACATGGAGCCCTCTACACGATGTTGCAAGGGAGAAAAACAGGAAAGCAACCCATTTTTTTGCTTGAGAATGGTGGCATATGGCCCCCCAATATGCATGGCACTGCAACCCATCACTCCAGTTGATATTGCCCCGGTAATGAGTAGTGTGTTTTTAAGGATTTTAGAATAATGTTGAGGTGACTACGATCGCTACAACGATGTAGCCAAATCAGGCTATGATCCATTTTTGACAAGTGAGAAAATCTGAGAATCCTTCTATATCAATGGTATCCTATTGCAAATGTGTGGGGATGGGGGAAAGGGGGGTGGAATCTGGCAAAATCTTCACAAAATTTTATGCTTTCCCCTTTTATTTATTTATTGATCTGGGAACCATGGTGAAATTTGGTGATTTTCTGCACTTAAAGAAAAGACTGGTCCTGACTATCATAGAACCTAGCCTGGTTAGGCAGGAGTTTATTTTATTTTATTTTGGAACTGCTGAAAATTTTGAAAGATACAGTGCTTGCCATGTTAAAAATCCAAATGAAACTCCCAAGCACAACATCTTGGGCTCTTTATGGCTTTTACTGTTGGCTGGGTTTATATTTCCCAACTTTTGGGTTAGAATCAAATTTTGTACATAGTTTCCTTGCATGAAAATCACTGCATGCACTCACGTGCAGTTCAATATAAACCAGCTTATAGCCTTTTAAGTGGAAGAGGGAACCTTCAACCGACCAGAGGCTGTTACCTATGCTATAAAAATTTAATCACTTCTTCTCAGAAATTTATCCACTCTTCCTCCCTCCCACCCTCCTTTTAGTCAAGGGGGTATCATAGGGGGAGGTGAATATGTGACTACAAAAATTCATCGCAAATGGATAAAACTTTCTAGGGTCAATGCATGCAGGGGGTCAGCCCCCCACATCCCTCACCCCTTTTTGGAGGCTCACAAGTCACTCTAAAGGATAACCTTTACAATGAATTTTCATTATTTAAGGAAATCTCAGTCCCAAGTGGAGAGGATGTATTCGCATTTGAAGAGATGTTGACAACTAGTTTGAGCTTACTTGACAGCCTGTAACTTCTCTATTATCCTTTTTCTTACTCCTTTGTACGTTTTCCAAATCTATGGTGTGTTTATAAATAAAGTTTTGCAGGGTTTCATCATTTGAAGGCTTTTTGTAGAAGAAATTACCTATTTACCCCTTTTCCCTAGCCCAAGGGAATCTTAGTTTTGAGTGGACACGGCATGGTGTTGGCTTATCCTTTTACCAATTTAACCTAACCCCAAATTACCAGGTGAAATTCAATCAGCTTGCCCACGAGGTCAAAAGCTTGGCCCTTTGGGGTCAATTTTGAACGGGTGCACTGGAAGGTGTTGAGTGTTGACTTATCCTTTTACCAATTTAACCTAACCCCAAATTACCAGGTGAAATTCAATCGGCTTGCTCACGAGGTCAAAAGCTTGGCCCTTCAGGGTCACTTTTGAACGGGTGTGCTGGAAGGTGTTGAGTGTTGACACGTTATCCACCATACATATTAGGTTTGGTTGTGTTGGTGAAAAATTCTCAATGAAGGTTAGAGTTAGTGTTTTGGTTTCAAGAATTTGTTGGAACTTGGTTTTGGAAGGATCTCAACGCAGAAGGCTTCAACTACTGGTTTGATGCAAACTTTCATTTGAAAATATGCTATCCAAACCATCTCAATGGTTTCAATTAGTAATTTGTTTCAAACTTTTGTTTGAAATATGTCATTGAAAAGATCTCAACAAGGGTTTTAACTAGTGATCTAATTCAAATTTTCACTTAATATATGCCATTGAAAATATCTCAATTATGAAGGCTACAATATTCTTTTAAAGCAACAACACCATAAGTAAACCTTACTTAAATGTTGTGGGCCATTGAGAAACCCATCTTGCTCATGGTTTATTTTCCATTCAACAACACCCACCACTTTTTTAGATGGGCACCCAAGTCCGACAGTAGAAATTGTAGTTGCAATGCCTACAAAGATCAAACTACACAGGAATCTAATCAAAATGAGAGTAGCAGATCTGGTTTACAACATTTTGTGTGATTAATACCACAAGTACTTGGAAAAAAAGGTTTCTGTATGTTTGCAGCAATAAAGGAAATAATGACCTAAATATGTACCCAAAAAAAGAGAACTCAAATTCTAAGCAAATTCCTTATCTCAGGAGTCAGATCATGTCTCAGATGAGCATTCAATGATCAAAACAGAGGACACCAAAACAGATTACCCTTCTTTGATGAGATAGTTGAGGAAAGTTTTTTTTCTTGGTGGTTGAATTTCGCCATTTTTCGACCTGAAAAATCTGATTTTGACTCTAGAATGACACAAATTTGCCAGGTTTTGAAAAACAATTTCCATATTGCCAGATTTCTTCAAAAGGTTGCAGCATGGTAGCCAAATTATGGAATGATGCTTCATTTTTTGTAGTTTCATATCTAGCTAAATAAGTTTCTTCTTAGATGATCAGCTACATCACAGAATTGAAAAGGCAAAAACACAATTGGACGCGCCAAACTGAAAACTCAAATCAGGAAAAAAGTTGCAAAATTTCTATGCAGAAGGAAAGACTCTTAGATTGGGGCTCGGAATGTAAATTCACCAACAAGTTGTAAATGTCTCCAGAAAAACTAAATAGACGAAATTCCTGCACAGATCATTGAATGGGCATGGAATGTAAAATTTATGCAGAAAGTGACCATACAGCAGACTCGGCAAAGATGAATTCCAGGCCTGGAAGAAAGCTTTAGCCAGGCTAGTTTTCCTGATCAATCCACATTCTTGCAACTTGGGGAGAATCAATGATATCTTCGCAGTCTCTTGCTCTCCGATTACAGCAGCAACGACGACACTCTAGAGTACTGAATTTAGGCCGAGGCCAATCGAGTTCAAATTTCATGGAACCGACAATGAAGGAAGGTGTATGTGAGAACTACTGTACTTATTATACTTGTGCCCTCTAACACCAAACTTGCTACAGATATTTTGTTCCAGAGATCTAGACAAATGTGCCAAAAGCCTTCGACTTCTGACGCAGAATATTGTCCACTAGAATTGCAAGATTTACAAAAGAACTAGCGGTGCAAAAATGAACCACATGCAGGTGGCCTGCCTATTCCACACGAGAAAATAGAGTTTCGCACATCCACTAATAGGGTTCCAAGTTTTTGCACCTCATCAACAAGAGTTTCCAGTCTCCTGCATTTATTTTACACAAGTTCTTATATGCTCTTCATGCGTCCTACTCCCACCTGGATATCTCCGCCCGGTCCTCAAGCGAAGGAATCCATCATGTGTCCTCCTCCCACCTGGATATCTCCGCCCGGTCCCCTAGCGAAGAAATTCATCATATGTCCTCCTCCCACATGGATATCTCCGCCCGGTTCCCAAGCGAAGAAATCCATCATGTGTCCTCCTCCCACCTGGATATCTCCGCCCGGTCCCCAAGGAAAAGAAAGCTACGGCAAGGGAGACGGTGTGGGAGCAGGAGGATCCAGGGCATGATTAGTATTCGGTCCAGGTTCCACATAATCCTCTCTAAATTCTAACAGGTATCTCCGATCATCTTCCTCGTTTACAGTTCTGCTTAATTCGGCTGCATCTAGAACTTGTGTGATCGGTGGAGAGAAAGTCTCAGCAGTAGCACTGATCTCATAAGCAGTAGTACGAGCTCGCCTCGCCCATGATCCTCTTTGTAGAAAATAATTTTGAGCCGATTCCTGGAACAAAGAAGAAGAATACAGGACTCAGAACAAAAGCCAGGTTCTCTCCGTGAATTAATTCAAAAGAGTCTCAACGGGTTGAGTAGCTCTGAGCGTGATCACATATTATAATGTAAGTACCTTCGAGATTATCTCATCAATATTCCCTTCTCTAACTTTGTTTTGCAACAACGCCTCCATAGACGGAATCCCACTTTTCGTATCTGCACAACCCAACACGGCGATGTCCGTAAGTTTAGACTCACACTTCAGTATTCAAGTGTGGTAAGTGACGGCATATGTCTGAAGAGCTCGCCAACACAGACCGACCTTTCCTTAATTCATCATTTTTATGCACCACGTTTCAGTTGACATTCGTCCACATTATATCGCATGCAGCCGGCAGATCTCTAGCTACGGTTGTGAATATATATTATAGATTTACTACCGTTCATGATCTTTCGACTTGACCCTCACTTTACACCGTCCAGACGATCGTCGTTACTAAAGTCATGTCTGCGACCAGATCTACATCTTCCGGTTGAAGTAATGGCCCAAAAGCTCAACATCGCAGCGGAATGTTTTGATACAAGCCGTGCAGACTAGTACTGTAACCAACTTATGAGCACTCCTACGAGATGTTTAATCATGTGGCGCTGCATACAAGCTCCGAACACAATACTGCAATGTGCCGTCGCAAGAAAAGCTGTGGTGGCACTTCCTTGCCTTGCACAGTTTCCCGAGACCATCGAGATTTTGCTAGTCACATGCAAGACATAGTTTGAAACTCTATTATCGGTCGCCAATATACTACACCAGGTCTCAAACTCCCCGGCAGAAGTAGGCTGTCCGGCATTCTTAATAATCAGCTCGATATTCAACAGATTGCTTAACATCAGACGGTGAATCCCTCTTACAGAGAATTCCAAGAGTAGAGGATAGAAGAGATTATGCAGAAATAAATATGGAGAGTGATTAAGGCTGTCCAGATCCATACCATCACAGGGAAAGAGACGGCACGTTACGCAAGCTGGTAGAAGCACTACGAGGCATACTACCAGGAGACAACACCGGAACCACATCTTGCGACGGCTGTCTTGATCTCTTTCAACGCCTAAACTTTCCACCCCTCTACAGCCGCTCTTCTCCACCCAGCAATGCTCACCGTACTCCAGCTGTTCAGTAACCCAAAACGCACGAACACCGAGTTGAACCCGGCTAGATTCTCCATGTGCACACTAGAGAAGTGCTCCTGCGTCACAAGTTATCCGGCGCATTAGTACTCATGAGCTTCGGCCCTCCTCACTAAAAACAGCAAAGAAGGATGTGCACGGCCGTTTTTTGCTTCTGAATCAGCTCTAATTTTGGAAGGGTTCCGGCGTCACGATCCTAATAAAGTCCTTGACTGGGTTTGCTTCCGAGCTCGAATTAGGTTAATGGTTCTGACTTCTCCTCCTCCTCCTCATCAACAGATTCCAAATGCCCCGTCCAAGTAATATTTTCAGCTACAAATGATATAAGTCAGACAAGTCTGGTAGTGGGTCCCATTCACCACTTGTTGCGGACCTAAACTCCTGGACTCACAATTACGTCCCTACCAACCCACTCCCTTGGTCAATCACTCTATCCCAGGAGTGTCCAATGCAATCCAAGCCCCACACAGTTCACTCCCTCTCTTTCTTTTTATACCAGACTGACAACGAACCTCGACAATTTGTCAATCATTGACAACTACGAACCTCGGCAATTTGTCAATCACTGACAATTCCGAACCTCGAGAGTTTGTCCATCACTGACAATTACGAACCTCAACTGACTTTGAGGACGGCGCTATTGTCGGCACTCTTTCATTGTCAAAGACGACACTAATTAACACATGACAAGGTTTTGATAATTTCCAGAAGAACATCCTTTTTCTAGTCAAACACTCAATCTGCTTTCATTAGCGAACAGTGCTCGACAAATATTCATGATCCTGCTGCTGTTCCTTGATTCTATCAAAGCTCTTTCTCCACCAAATTTACATATGATTTTATCAACTGCATTATTTATAACACATGACGAGGTTTTCTTGTAGATCGTTTCTCCGAGTTTCGCAGCCATCGGACAAGCTGGGGGGGGTTTTTTCTTTTAGAAGGCGAGTTAAAAGAGAATCCAGGGCTACTCATACAAAAGATTTTTTGTGAAAAAAAAGCGACGAAGCCGCAAGGTTTCGAGGAAAATTTGCCAATTGGGTTCTAGTGGGTCAAAATGTAGCAGGATTCTTTAAATTTTTCTACCTTAATCTCTGCCCTGTAATTAGCTAATTCATCATGTAGACGATCACCAGTGTGGCTAGTACGTCACAAAATTGTAAAAAAGAAAACCTCATTGACAAGAGATGATGGATAATCGTTGGCAAATTCTTCCACTTTTAGGTTGTCGCCAGTTTATCACATATTAATAATAATCATCAATGGCGACTAACGTTTTTTTTCCCGTTTCATGATGTAGTATCATGGCCAAGCCAAAAAAAAAACAGTAAAGATATAGTATTAATTGGTGACACATTTGTAGAAAACTGGCCAACAAGTGCCCTCATATTATTAAAAAAACCATCCAACCGTGCTGAAATTCCTCCCGCAAAAAACCATTTCTTCAACATTGGCAAACTTTTTCTCTAAAAAAATGGTGTTTGTTACAGAATATTCTTTAGAGAAATTAGAGGCGCAGAATTCGTCACAGAGAAATTCACCAGTGGTGACATTCGTGAGGTCAGGCGGTGCTGCAGAAGTCTCGCAACAGCTGAATCCTGCTGGAAATCCAAAGGGAATCAAGTAAAAATTTGGATTGCGTTGACAAACGAAAAAACGATAAAAGCTCGCACATCTGAATCTGGTCTTCACCGAATCAAAAATTAGTCTCAGCT
>Ga0209611_10009457_pt1 | contig 14757 bp, 5 predicted proteins | sample S1TSphgellanicum_3_FD_187693 | JGI IMG/M metagenome (GOLD analysis project Ga0209611, IMG submission 187693) | Host-associated microbial communities from peat moss isolated from Minnesota, USA - S1T2_Fc - Sphagnum magellanicum MG (SPAdes) (version 2) | ecosystem: Host-associated > Plants > Peat... | reverse complement strand
TGTTGCACATTAACAAACACAAAAACAAATTACATTTCTAAACAAACATATTACAAGAATAAAAAAAAACAAAAATAAAACAGAAAATAAATCAAAGACATAAAACCACTTAGCAAAAGAAAACAAACAAAAGAAAACTAAGCACCCAAAAAAAAAAAAAACCTTCTTTCATGGTTATCAGAGAGCTTGTTTTTCCAAGCTCCAAGCTCTTATTTGTAGAAGAAGGAAGGAAGTAACAACTAACAAGGCAGCAAGGTAACAAGGCAATGAAGCAACAAATGGGGGAGGTTAGAAGGTAATTGAGGTGTGATGGCAGCCAAGTAATGAGAGGCAATGAGGTAGCGTGATGCAACAAGGTAATGTGACAAGGCAATAGGACAAGGCGATAATGCAACAACTTGAGGCAACATAAAGCACAACAAAACAATGAAACAATAATAAGGAAAAAAGAAGACAGGAAAAAAAAAAAAAAAAAAAAAAAAAAAAAAAAAAAAAAAAAAAAAAAAAAAAAAAAAAAAAAAAAAAAAAAAAAAAAAAAAAAAAAAAAAAAATGAAAGTGAAGAAAAGCAAAAAAAAAAATAAAGAAAAAGGAGAAAATTTTAATTATATGATCCAAACTCCAAACTCCAAAATCTAAACAACACAAAACACTAGGGAACACAACATGCATAATGCCCAACCTTTGTGAACACAAGTTAAAAATATGCAAGAGGAAGAACTAGGGTAGAAAAATGCATTTTATAAAAATAATTAGGGTTTTCTAAAAGTGGCCATTGGAATGCAACGCTTCCACTTAACCCAAAAATTTTCACATAGGATTCTCCTGAGACTTTTACCTGGGTTAAGGGTCAAACCTTAACTAGGTCTCTCTATTTTTATTTTTTAAAAACTTAACGGTTTTCACCATCCGGTTCTCATACAAGTCAGAACTAATGATCTGGTTTTCAGTCCAGGTATCACTTAATGTGATACCTTGAAGGGTTCAAACTCTAAGGCCTAGGGGGATTTGTGATATTTGCCCAACATTGGTTTGAACCTTGCTTTGTAACTTTGATAGGTATAATTTTTTCATAGAAATTGTTGATGGCTCAAAGGTGACATGGTTAGCCCTTCTATTGTGGTCACCCTAAAAGGATGAATAATCTTTGAAGCCATATGGTGGTGCATTGGCACAATGCTCCACCCACCCACTATTTCACTAATGGCTATGCAAATAGTGGGGGTTGTCATGGAAATAATGAGTTCACCAACCCACTTTTAAAAATAAATAAATAACATTATTTTATTGGATATAGTATTGTGGTGGATAGCTCCCCCATTCACTAGAATAGTGGGCAACCCACCAATTGTCAGTTATAAATTTTTTAATTTAAAAATTGGCTATCAAAAGAAGTTGAATCTTGCTAATGTTGATCATATTAACCTTTTACATATGGTTAATTGCTAGTTGGATCCAATGATTTTGTTATAGTGAAATTTCTTTTTCCATTTTGTGAAAAATATTTTCAATAAATTAATTTTCTGTTGCAAATTCCTTGTTTAAAAAAAACATTCTTCAATTAACAAAAAAATTTGGCTGAAAACATTCACCGCAAATTGCCTACAATATGAAAGGATACTCAAATTTTTATACTTTCATAATTTGAATATTGCCAAATTTGGCTAAATATAATTATGGACTATTGCCACTTGAGCAACATAAAAAATTATATATATAAACATTGATTAGATGATCATGGGAATCAATTTTTTTTGGATTTGGTATTTTCACACTATTGCAACAAAAAATAATCTAGTGACACTAGTAAAAAACCCCCCTTTTTTAACCAAAAGTTTTCAACTACATGACATTTGCAACTATGTTTCAACTGGATTTTTAAAAAATTTAAATAGAATTATGGCAATTACCAATTAAGTTGTTTCGTTTACTATATTGGTATATAGTTGAAAGCATTTTTCAATTGTGTGATCATTTGCCAAATATTTCCGACATCAACAATGTTTCGAAGCTGAACTTCCAACTATGTTGGTAAACAATGTGAAGCATATTTCAACTAAGGGGTCATTTTTGAAATATTCTTGGAATCTAAGGTTCTTTAGTTGGCACACAGTCAAGACATTAACTATTGTTCAACTATTTTGGATAATAAAATGTATTAGAAAATGGATGATAAAATGTACTAAAGGATGGATGAAATATAGTCTTGTTTGCAACTTTCTCTTTCAACTACATTAAACAATTAATAAGCAACTTTAATTTTATACATATAATATTTTAATATTTATTTAAAATTATGATAACATTAAATTACATGTAAATTTAATTTGTATAAATGAATGGTTTTTTTTTTGTGTATATAAATATTAAACTATAATTTCAAAATAAAGTTTAAGAATTTTTTAAAAATATGTTAGTACTAATGTTTATTCATTTTTATACATATTATATTTTAATATTTGTATAAAATTATGATAAAAACTCATTAAACACTAATTTACCTTATGTCATTGGCCCAAGTTTGAATGCATTCAACTAAATTTTCCTTCCAAAACCTTTTTTGCAATTTGTTTGAATTTCCAACAACAATATATACCCACCAAAAATTCAATAATATTGTTCACATTTTAGGTCTCAAAATTACGAAATCAACTTTATTAAATTGAACTTGGTGAAGGCTTTCCAATAATACCAAGAAGGCCCCCAAGTTCCAATATAGTTTTCATTCTCAATTTTTCAAAAAATTCAATGAAAAAATGGTTCAATAATCAATAGATTCCACATTGTGCTTCCAAACATTCTAAACCAAGTCGTTGCACCCCTATTCATTGAGAACTTTTTGATGACAAGTTCCATAGCATAACTTAAAACACCACGGTTTGGGAAATATCATTATGACAAAACAAAACAAACTACCTTCCTTCATGGATAAATAAGGTAACATGTGTTGTTTGCCCCAAATGTGAACACACTCAACTCATTTTCCCTTCTAAACCCAATTTGTTGTAATTTGTTTGAATTTTCAACAACAAAATTCATCCAAAATTCAATATTTTCCACACCTTAAATATGAAAATTATGAAATAAATTTCATTAAATCTAACTTAGTGATTATTTTTCAACAACACTAAGTACACCTTTGGATTCGAGTAAAAGTTCTATTTATGATTTTACTAAAGTTTATTAAAAAAATGGTTCAGTAATCATTAACCTTTGCATTGTAGCACCAAAACATTTCAACCCAAGTTAGTGCACCCCTATTCATTGTTAGGTTTTCAAAGATATCAATAGCATTATATGAAGTAAATTAATTTAGGAAATTTCAACATTATATAATAAAACAAAACAAATTATCTACTTTTATTAATAGATTAAATTATGTGTAAATTATCTTTGTATAAAATGAATGGTTATGTATGATGCAAATATTTTTTGTGCATACAAATAATAAAATTTGATTGAAGGAAATTTTTAAAAATTCTGAAATATAAATTTGTAATAATGTGCATGTTCAATACACCTAATTATTATTTATATGTAAAGTGGATTTTACTTTACAACATATCAAATAATGACACATAATTAATATTTTTTGTGGAACTTTAATGTTTATTAATCTTTATAGACATGATATTTAAATATTTTCTTTAATTGCAATAAAAATTCATTAAACATTAAAGTACATGTAAATTCTATTTGTGGAAATGAATGCTTATGTATGATGCAAATTTTTTTTTGTGCATATAAATATTAAAATTTAATTTCAAGATAAAATTTAAGGAAATTTTGAAATATGAGTTTGTAATAATGTAAGTTCAATATATGTAATTTATTATTTTTTGTAAATCAAATGTTAATTTACAACAAATCAAATAATGATACATAATTCATAATTTTTTGGAACTTTAATGTTTATTCATTTTTATGTATGATGTCTTAAAATATTTTTAAAATTGCAATAAAGATTCATTAATTATTAAGGTACACGTAAATGTTTTTTGTATCCATGAATGATTACATGTATGATGAATTTTTTTGTGCATATAAATATTACACTTTAATTTGAAAATGAATTTTAAATATAATTTGAAATATAATTCAACTTAATAATGTGTATGTTCAATACACATGTAATTTTTTCATCTATTAAAATTACTTACTTTTATTATTATTTATGATTAAATTATAATACTTTTTATAATAATTAGTAAATATATTTAATAAATTATCATATAATTTCAGAATTATTTTTATTTAACATTACTATACTATAAAATATTTTTTCTTATTTAATATTTATTATACTAGGTCATTTAATAATTCCAATAAGTTAGATAAAATACAAATTAAAAAAATTAAATAACTACCCTAGCCTAATTACTAGCTACAATATTATTATTAATGTTATTGTTGTAATTGTAATCAATTATTAATTATCACAACATTATAATGATTATTTTAATTACAATATCATATAAAATTTATTATTGAATATTTATATTTGGGTTAATTTTTTGTTTTATGAAATGTTAATAAAAATTTATAACGAATCTCGAATTTAAAAAAAAATCAGTGATATTTAACTAATAAATAAATACATTTAATTGCTGGTTTTTCAAAAAAAACTAATCGTCATATTATTTAATAAATTTTGATAATATGTTTAATTGTTTAATTATACAATTATATAGTTAAAGATAGTTGATGATTAATTACTATAAGTAATTAAGGTTAGTATCTAGACTTAGGCTAAGTAGATTATTAGTCTAGGTCTAGGCCTAACCAAGCTTAGACTAACTTGTATAACTAGATTACAACTATTTGAGTTGTAATTAAGTTGCAACTAGGTTACAACTAGGGTAGACAACAAATGGTACTTTATCACCAGATAGTTTCAAGTTTTCCTTCATTTCAACACCAAATTGAATGTTTTTTATGTCATTGGAAGCACAAAACAAAGAGCTACAAATGTTCTTTGAACCTGAAAATCAAAGGACCAAAGCAAAAAACGTAGGAAGAAAAAGAGTGATATTTTGTTTCAAATTTTGTCTCTAGACCCCCTTTACTTCTAACAACTATATCTTGTTCATTCCTCATTCATTTTGAACAATTTCAAAGGCTACAAATGTGCTATTTCAAAATCTATAAAACTTGTTTAAAATGAAAAGTAAAAAAAACAATAGTTGAAGAGCTCAAGCTTCAAAATCGTACTGAACATTTATGAAAAAATCCAAAGCACAACCCTTTTCACTTTAAAAGGGCATATCTTGCTCATTTCCATTAGATTGTAGCGTTTTTCACAGATTTGGATATGCTAGGTTGAGGATCACAAAATTGTTTTAAGTTTCAAAAGGATTAGACCATGGACAAGAGAGTTATGATGATCCAATATCATTAAGTGTTTGGTGATAGGTGTGTTTTCCCTAGGTTACAACTAAAACTTTTATCCCATATTGTTTGGTTTCCATTCCATGAATCCAAACTATATAAATGAATGCACTAAAATTATTGGAAAACACAATAAACATGAAAATCTAATAGCCATTTGGGATGAGCCAATCAAAAAGGTACAAGCATAAAGGTTAAACCAAATGAAATAAAACTTCATTTATTAATTGCCATGTGGTTTAGGTCTAGGCCTAACATAGGTGCCTAAATCTGGCCCTAATTTAAGCCTAGATTAAATGACCTATGTTTAGGTTTAACCTAGGTGCCTAGGTTTAGAACCAACCTATTTTTAGGCACCATGTGGCCTAAACTTTTGATGTGGATGTACCATGTGTCATTTAACTATTTGTTGACCCCAAAATTTGTGAGCATGATGCGTGTCATTTAACTATGTGTTGACCCCACATTTTATGAATGTGCCACATGTTAACATTGTCAATGTGCCATGTGTCACCAAACCATTGGCCAAATGTTTAATTTCCATAGTTGCAACATAGTTGAAATGTTCAATTTACATAGTTGCAACCTAGTTGAAATGTTTAATTTACATAGTTGCAACCTAGTTGAAATGTTCAATTTACATAATTGCAACCTAGTTGAAATGTTCAATTTACATAGTTGCAACCTAGTTGAAATTGTAATTATATTTTTGGTTAATGTCATGCTTAGTTAGAAGATGAAGTTCATCCATTAGTCGAATGTAGTTAACAACATCCTTTGACTATATTGGTAGAACAATTTTCAACTAAATTGGTAAGTAGTGGCACATAGTGGCTATTGTTGTAGTGTTGACATGTGGCATACACTTTCGACTATAATTTCACTCTCAACTTGTACTTTTTGACCTTACTAGTTAGTAGTTGCAAAAAAATTTCCCAATTGCAAAAAATAAATTACAACTATATGTGTAGTTTTCGACTTGGTTTATAGTTGAATAGTAGTTGAAAACGTAATTACAAAAGGGGGGGTTTTCTACTAATGTGAGAAATGTTGAAAGGGTTTTTTGAAAAGAAAGGTGAAAAATTCTGCCATATTTGAGGAAACGAAAAGTCAAAAGTCACCATATTTGGTCAATTTTCTATTGATCAAAAACAAAATGAGATTTTAAAAAACAAGTTCATTTTGTTGGTTGATCTTTGCCCAAATTTGGTTCATTCCTTTTGTGCATTATAAAGTTATTAATAAAGTGGGTGCCTTTTGGGGCCCAATTTGACCATGTATTTTTGTCCTCATGAAAGCATCAACCTCTCAAACCCAACATGAGATCCCATCAACAAGGTGCCAAGTTAAGTTGTGCAAGCTACATTGAAATTTTCTTTTGCACTTTTTTTTTGGGTTATTTGTTGAGTTTCTTTCTTACTTGGGATAAAGAAATCAACAACATGCTTAGCCCTCTTATCCTCTTCCTTCCTTTTCATTTTTTCATTTTTTTCAATTGGTTTTTTGTTCATAGCCTTTTAACATAAGATATTTGGATATTCATTTTAGGTTGTTACAAGTGATTTGTTATAATTTATTAATGGTTGTTTGTTTTTTATTCTTCTTGTAGGGTAGATGAGGCAAGGACAATAGATTTGCAATAGACAAAGTTTTTTGAATTGTGTTATAAGATTTGGCAACATTACATTTCACTTATAGGTTCATTTAGAACAACTCCTAGATTATAGATAGCTTTTGTTGAACTTCTTTCTTGTGTAGGAATGGGACTATTGGGCATTTCCACATGATGTTGTAAGTCCTCTTGCTCTTGGATATTGACCTCATCCTCCAATCCAACATTTTTAGTTGCGATTATTTTGTTCAACAATTTCCTGGTAGCTCCATTTTCACCCCATTGAATATCATTAGATTTTCCATCAAAACTTTAAGTGTTTTCATCTAAAATGTTTATAATTGTTGGTGCATACACTTCACTTGGCTTGATCTTATCATCGATTGCCTTTGCAATGAGTGGCCAAATCTTTATCTTATCATCCATTGCCTTTGCATTGAGTGGCCAAATCCTTATCTTATCATTGATTACCTTTGCATTGAGTGGCCAAATCCTTATCTTATCATCGATTGCCTTTGCATTGAATGGCCAAATCCTTATACCTTTCAATACAATTTTGATGTTTTTCTTAAACAAAGACTGGTCCAAGGCCTTGTCTACCCAAGTTGCAAGAGTGAATATGTTTAGTTTGTAATGATTGTTTTTAATCATTGCATTGTCCTTGTTTTTTTGAAAGTTGTTTTGAAAGATTTGAATCAATTCACATCCAATTTTTTGAATAAAAAAAAAGTCATCCATGTTTCCTTTACATCATCATGCATGTTCCTACTTTATAATGCTTGATGTATATGTCTTTAATCCTCTCACCCTTGAATATGTAAAAAAGTTAACAAGGAACCTTTTGCTACATCTAGAACACAATTTACAATCAGCCATTCCTTGGATTTGGGAATCATGTTATATATTTGATGTGAACCCATTTTTGCCAAAACTCTAACCTTTGATTGGTGCCTTGCATGAATTCTTGTCTCATCTAAATTCCGTATATGATTTTAATTATATTTGTGTTGAATGTATAATGTTTGCAAGTTTTAGTAGACATTGTGCTTATCAAACCTTATGCCCAATAGAACTGAAATCCTTCAACAAGTCGAACATTTAATTCTAAATGTTAATGCTTAAACTAATGCCATTAGAAGGGGATTGGTTTAGTTTGAGTAAGTTTTGCTACTTTCATTTTGAATTGCTACAAGGTTATGGAAAGTTCACATTCTTGCATATCAAATGTCAAAGCCACCATTATTGCATCTTTTTTTTTATGAACACACATTGTGGCCTTTGTTTCCTTGATCATGTCTTACCATTCAAATGATTTGAAAGAGAAGGTAGAGGGATGTGCTAATGTTTGCTTCTTTTTCCTCAAAATAATATGCCCATTTTTTTAAACATCCATTATTTCTTCCAAGGATTCAATTCTCCATTTGGCTCATTGGTGTGGGGTAGAAATTCAATTTGGTCTTCTTGCCTTTTGTGGTTGTGCTATGGGAGGGACATTCTATTGTTGGTTGGTTGAACAATCCATTTCGTCACCTATGAGGTATATTTAGTATCATGATTGGATGTTACACCTTGGCTTTATTCTCCAACTAGTTGGTGGAAACTACTCTAGGCCTATACAAGCTACACATTTTAACCTCTTATACACATCCCAAAAGTCTAAAAAGTTGGTTAAGTTTGGATATGTTAGAAGTGCATGATTTTGGAACAATTATTTCAAAAAGACGAATTTGAAGAAACCTTCAAAATCTTCCCACACTAAATCAATGTTTGAAATTGATATGCAAGCTATAAGTGTGAACCTCGTGCTACAAAATGTTCCAACTTGTTCAATTTGCAAAAATAAAACTATTTATTTTCTTGTTATTCTTAGATTACAAATTGTTGGATCCATCTATAGTATAAAAACTTGTACTTTGTTTCATAGAACTGATCTACAAAACATGTACTTTCTTTAACTATTAATTATACTTTTTGATCTCGTGAACTTGTATATACTTTCACCTCTTCTAAGCAACCTTCTACTTTGATAGGTCCTTCCTTGTTTTTTGATTTCACAAGGATTGGATATTCATCTATTCTGGATTTCAAGGATTTTAAAGCTGGAAATAAAAGCTTTTAGATATCTAACTATTCATCTCCCATATTCTAAGGTAGTTTGAACATTTTTTCTATGTTGTAATATGTTATGTAACTTGTGATTGAGAACCATGTTTTTGGGAGGAAATCTAAAGGGTTTAGTATTATGAAATTAGCTTCAAGATAGTCATAAATATGCTTTGGCATTGGCCCTGAAAGTTGCTACTATACACATTATGTTTTAGGACAACTTTGTGCACACAAGATTGTTTGTGTCCATGTACCTTATATTACTTGTAATTGAATTAAACAACTCCCATTACCAAATAGTCCCTTATGGTAATGGGGTGGAAATTTATTCCCTTTGTGTTAATTTACACTATAAAACAAACACATTGATGTTTTGAGTGGGCCATAATGGGTACCCAGATGAACACAATATTCTCCCCATGTGCAAATACTTTGTTATTCCAATAAGGGGCATAATTTTTGTCCAAATGGGTGATTGTTACCTTATTACCAAGCATAAAAATGCACTATTTAAATAACCCTTTAAAAAATCTAGAACATATTTTTTGGTCACCAAGCATTCAATCATAAGGTGCATATCAAACACTGATCCTTTTTTAATTGATTATGAACAAGCCTTACCCTAACCTTTTTGCTTTTATTGATAATTAGCTTATGTTCGGTTATGGGCTTGATTACTCTAGTTAAATTTGGAAATTTTTTTGTTCAAAACTTTCATTTTTTCTTTGCAATAGATTAAAAAGTCATGGAAATTGATATACATAAAATGTATTTGGTCAAAATATTAGATCCTAAATGTTTTAATGATTTGTCATCAAGTTGATTTGTCATCTTCAAAGGCAATTTAAATTCCTTTTTTGGGATTTAAATTGACTTTGTAATTGTTCATTTACTGCTCATGTATTTTCATAACACGCAATTGAAATTTCAATTATCATGTGATGAAATTTTTGTCAAATGTAAAATGAACATGCATGCAACCAAAAATTTCAGTCACATGCATATTCATTATTCATGGGATTGCAATTTCATAGGAACATGGAATCAAAATTTGAATCACATGTAGTTACATGCATGTTTCAAAAAAATTCATGGGTACATGCAACCAAAATTTTGGTCCCATGTATGTGAACATGTGACCAAACTTTTCCTTCCTAAATTTCATCTTTCTTAACTAATTTCACCTCATCCATCATCCAACTTTTTGAATTTTTCCAATTTGAATATCATCGAATGAACCTATCATTTTGCATTAAGATAAATATTATAACATGAAAAAAATTATCATTATTATTTTTAAACAATTATAACTTAGTTAGAATGATCACAAAAGCTCTTTTAAAAGGTCTCTTTCAAAGTGAAGCTAAATGAATTACATGTATCTTCCTTAAATACTTATGTAACACTACAACTTAGTTATAGAATCTTGGAATTGACACTATATATATCCTTTGATTAATCTAGAGCTTGTTTCCTTGGCCATAGGGTTATAGTCATTTTGTCTTAAGATAAACACTAGGATAACTGATTTCATAAATGATTTATAAAATCTTGACCAATGGGAAAACTTAAGAGGAAGTTGATAGCTTGGTAAAATGATCAAAATGCTCTCCATCAAGTTCGAATCCTCAATCTTTCCCTTCAAACCTTCCTTCCAAAGATATTTCCTTCAAGAAGCACATCACATGCCCCTTGGTGAAAAGGCATCCCATTTCAAGTGTATTAAAAGAGTGTGATCTAGTGTTGTGTGAATGTAGGTTTAATATCTATACCCTTTAAATCACATTTAAGAAATATTCCAAATTATTTACCCAAGGGATAGATATATATCATCACCCAAAATTTTCCTTTTAGGCTAGATTGAGGAATACCAAAAACTAAACTTTGTTGGGTTAGGTCAGGTTTGGATACCTACCACCATATACACTTTTGGTAGGTATGTAATTGAGGACGTTTTATCCAACTAAATAGTCAAGAAATGGCTAAAATTTGGAACTCTATTGTAGTCAAATTTCCAAAGGCCAAGTCCAATGGGATTTTGTCCACCTTGGTTTTAGACCCTTTCTTTTCCTTTCCACATTAATATTTATGAATTTATTTTAAAAATTTCCAATGTTGTGCCAATTTGTTAGCATTTCGAAAGGGATTTAGCATTAAATGGTGACATATTTATAGAACCTTAGGAAAAAAGAAAAGAATTGTTAAAAACATGCAACTTTCTACCATATGCAATACCCTAAACCCTAGTAACAAGAGGCCATGTAGGTAATAGAATCATGCTATCATAAACTAGGGTACATCAAATACCTTAATGTACATTTTTTTAAAGTACAACTTGTCTTGTTGGTCACTTTGTTCTTTGGGAGAATTGACCCAGCCTGTGTGGCATTGAACTCATTGCGCATGTCTAGTAGCTTCCCTCCTCACTATGTTCAAATGTCCTCCATTAGCCACCATTTAAAACTACACTTCTAAAAGAAAAACCAAGACTTTACACTTGTGGAATCTATTATCATCAACCCCCACCAAAAGTGAGGAAATATCAACCCTAAATCCAAAATCTATAGGTCAAACATTAACCAAATGCAAAGTTGTGTGAGTTGTGAGTGAACTTGTCATTTTTTTTAATGGGAACATGTGTTCTTTTTAAGTTCTCTAAAAAGTAACCATACACATGAAATGTTCATGACATTCATTACCTAAAGCTTTTCAACTTTCCAGCTCAATTACCAGAATTGGTGATAACAAGGGTTAGGGTTATATTACGGTTATATACCAAAATTGGTTATTTGAAAATTTTGAGAATTGATGGGTACATGGGTATGGTAATTGAAAAGTGTCCTTTTTTCTAAGAACCGCCCAACACAAGTTATCACCTAGGCCAATTAAAAACCATAATTTCCTTTTCATGGCCCTTGAAGAGAACATTGTATCCTAAGCACATTTATAGAAAGAGCATTTCAACCCACATTTGCTATTTTAAGGCTCTATCAATATTTACAACACCAACATACAATGTTCATTATTCCCTCATCCCCACTCATAAACATGAAAACTTGGAGAGTGTGAAATGAAAGTCTAATTAAATGTCACCATGTAGGCTGATAAAAAAAATCATTTCATTATACATATTGACCCTCTTAATAGGCACATACACTTAGGTATTTACTTGCCCACAATACATTTCATTCTACTTTACTGATGTATTATTTCATATGGACTATAGTGTACATGCCAATTTATTGTTATGGGTGCAAACAATACTACCTATTCCTACATCAATAGGTCATGGTTTATGACACATTTGTGAGATTAATTTTATGGTTTGGTTTATCACTAGGCAAAATATGTTGTGTTTTTTGTGGAACTTATTATATTAAGATTGTGGGTTAACATTAAGTTATGCAACATATTATACAAATATCAAGCTAATTGGTGTTTCCATGGTATAATGTACACATTTGTGTCAAAATTGGAAGTAAATATAGTATCAAAAATAATAACACATAAAATTTTAGTCATTTTGAATTCTTTTTTAAATCACATATGGTTTCTTTTAAGACAAGTTATATAAACCATGAATACACAATTAATTCATGTTTTTGCATGTATGTTTGTACACATCAATAGTTTAATAAAAGCTATTTAAAAAACCTTGTTTAACAATAGTTCACTGTTTTTCATTAATTTATAGATTTGACTTCATCTTTCTAGAATGATTTAAAAATATTATTTTTAACTACATCTTTAATGGGGAAACATTTTATAACTTAAAAGGATCATAATCATTAACATTATCATAAGATAATGCATTACTAAATATTTATTTATCATTTAATATGAACATCATTATTTTAAGACAAAATTAAAATTTTCATGAAAAAGATATTTCATTGCATATGAGATTTTTGCATTTTCAAAAACACTTAAAGAATAATCATAAGCAACTTTGGAGTGAGTGGAATGAACGAAAAAAGGATGGGCTTGAAATAAAAAGGTGAGTCACAATAAAAGGTTTGGCCCCACCACATTAACTATTTTTGTCTTCTTTGGTAATTATGTTCCTTACAACAAAAATAATCTTCACCAAAAGAAATTTAAAGATGATCTATTGTTGTTGATTTCTAAAGAGCTTGTGTCATTATCATTTGTGGAATCACCATTTTTTAGAGATTAATTTTGAGGTTGAATCCTTGCTTTAATTTTCCATCAACAACAATTGAAAGATGATATTTTTCCTAGGAGGGTAGAAAAGACTAGGAAGTAGTTAGTATTTTCAACCTTTGACTCATGTATTTACAAAAGAAGTTTTGATCTTTGGATTTTTTGAAGGGGTGTTGATACTTTTGTGGCTGTTGTTCATTTCTTGGATGCCAAGTGGGGAGCCTTGTCATATAACTATTGGATTTTTTTGAGGTTGTATATACATTTGGAAATGCCTTGGTTTTGCAAGTGAATGATTTGCTTGCAAAACATGGGCTTAAGGTTTGTGTTATAACATACATAAAAAAAGAAGGAGGTAATATTTTCAACATGACTTCTATTTTAACTTTTGTTGTGTCTTGTGAAGTTTTGGGGTTGTCAACATCTTTTATAGGGATTTGTTGGGGCCATGCAATGTCCAAGAGTTGCCAATACCCCACAAATAACTCCAAGGTATGTGTTGGTTTGAATTCACTAGAAGAAATGTTGTCCATTTTAACCATTTTTTGCAACTATTATGTGATTAGTGTCCAAACCAACATATTTTACAACTAACAATGTGAAAGTCCACATGTTCATGTAGTTGTAACTTGTTGTAGCCACATATGTAATTACCGGAAGGGTTGAACCAAATTCTAGTTGTAGATGTGACTATAATTTACGACTAATATGATTTTCATTGAAAATGTAAATGAAGAGTGAACAATGTCATCCGATTTTGATTGCATCCATTGATGAATGATAACATAGTTGTTTTTGCAATTACAATGAAAGTTTTTGCAACTACATATATTCTACCACATGTACAAATAAATATAGACCACACATGGAAAACTTTGTTATTTCAATTGGACTATTATCCTTTCTTGTTTGTAATTATCCAATGGGTCTTCCATGATATAATATTTAGTAGCTAATAGGTTGCTATAAAAGGCTATTATAACCTAGTTGGTAAATTAAGCTAGGTAAGTTTAATAGGTTATGTTAAACTAAGTAGGCCTATGTACATTGGTAGCTTAGCCTAGCTTGCATACTTAATTAATTGGCCTAGGTTATCTATAGGTAGTAGTAGGCTTGTTTACTAGGTATAACTAATAGGTTGCTAGGTTATGAAGGTTAAACCTAATAAGGATAGTTAAACTAGGTAGGTAATTGGTAGGCTAGGTCATTAATTAGTAGACTTGGTAGTAGGTAGTAAGTAGGATAGGTAATAGGTAGGTTAATTAATATTTTGTGTGAATATGTGATCATGTTTTTATATTAATTAATTAATTAATTAATTAGATTATATACTTAATTCAATTAATAAAATAGGCTAAGTAGTATGTAACAAGTAAGATAGGTCCTAGTAGGTAATTACACTATGAAAAAAATAGGGTTTTACAACTAGGCTTACAATTGGGTTTTCTAGTTGCAATGACATTTGCAACTCATGGTATTTATACAACCT
>Ga0209611_10009456_pt1 | contig 14758 bp, 9 predicted proteins | sample S1TSphgellanicum_3_FD_187693 | JGI IMG/M metagenome (GOLD analysis project Ga0209611, IMG submission 187693) | Host-associated microbial communities from peat moss isolated from Minnesota, USA - S1T2_Fc - Sphagnum magellanicum MG (SPAdes) (version 2) | ecosystem: Host-associated > Plants > Peat... | reverse complement strand
AAAAAAAGCATAGAAACACTTAAAGAAGGGTTTTCATTTTTTTAAATAAATAAATAAACTAAATTGTATAAATCTAGAAACTTTCAATAAAATAAAAAATATCTTGAATTTTGATCTTAGTAATCATTTCCCAAGCAAAATGCTTCAAGAACATAATGATGGTTATGTCCTTTGATGTTTTTTTGTCAAGCATGCTTTTCACACTTATTTTGAGGTGAAACATTTTTGAATATGTAATTCCCAAAGGTAATTTAAATGGTATTTTATTTGATTTTTATTAGTTAAATAATTGAATAAACATAATTTATAAGTTATGAATTTTCAAAGTTTAAGTTTGTGATTCTTGAAAGGGCCACATGAATTAAGAATAAAAATTTGTAGCGATTCCCACCTTTTTTTATTCCAATGAAAACTTAAGGACATATATTTTGGCATGCAATAGATAAACATGAAAAAATAATAATTTATAGTATTTTAAAATAAAAAAAGGCCCCAAAATATTATTTGGCTAATTTTATTCTTTAACCATTCCTTGAGGTTGTTCCTTGTGTTAGTATTCAACCATATTTTCACCTAGATGATATTTCACTAGAAATCAAAAGAAGATGACCAATAACAAAGTTTAAGTGACCATTAGAACCAAGACCACCGAGAACACCTTTGAATGCCACATTATGGTCCATTTCACCAAAAATGAATAAAAGATGACCATCACTAGACCCTAGTTATAAACCAAAACAAAGACCACCACCATTGCCTAGGGTTTTGTTTCACAAGAAACCAAAGGAAGAAGACCATCAATATGGATTTAGATGACCATTAAAACGAAGATCACCAATAGGACCACTTGCATTGTGCAACAAAAGATTTGTTTTATCAAAAATCAAAGGAAGAAAATCATAACATGGGTTGAGATGATCACTAAAACCAAGAACACCAACAAGACCAAAAATGTATTGCCCAATTAAAAGTTTGTTTTACAAGAAACCCAAAGAAAAAAACCATCAAAATGGGTTTAAATGACCATTGGAACCAAGATCACCAATAAAACCAATTGCATTGCCCAACAAAAGATTTGTTTCACCAAATATCAAAGAAAGAAGACCATGACATGGGTTTAGGTAACCATTAGAACCAAGAATACCAACAAGACCAAAAGTGCATTGCCCAATTGAGGGTCTATACTTTATTTCACTTAGAATCAAAGAAAGATTACCAACATAAAACTTTAAACGATGATTGGAACCAAGACCACCTATATTGCCCAATTTTAAAATATATTTCACCACAAATATTAAGAAAAAGACAATTGGGGCCTATGGGTTTAGATGACCACCTAAACTAAGATCACCAACAAGACCACCTACAAATCTATTAATTTAAGGTCTATTTCACCAAACATCAAAGGAAGATAACCATCAAAACCAAGAAGACCAAAAATACAATTTAGTTGCATTGCCCAATTCAAGGTATGTTTCACCAAAAATCAAAGGAAGAAAACCATTTAAATAGGGGTTTAGATGACACCAAACATCAAGAACACCAAGAAAACTACTTGCATTTGTGAGTGGAACTCATCTATTTCACCAAAATTCAAAGGAAGACAACCATCATTAGGCCTTAAATAAACACCATAATCAAGATCATCAAAAAAAATCATTTGCATTTGTGGAATCATAGTTTGTTTTACTAGAATTCAAAAGAAGATGACTATCACTAGGGTTTAGATGACCACTAGAATCAAAGACGTGACTTGAAGACCATTTGCATTTGTGGAATCAAGGTCTTTTTTACTAGAATTCAAAAAAAGATGTACCAAAATATAGGAAAGATCCTAATTTTTTATACTTTCCTCTCTAACCTATAGCTGAATTTGGGTTAATCCTTGTGGTTGATCACCAATCCACCTCCTTCACAAATTTGAAAAACAATTGCATAGAATACTTATTTATTATTTTTTGAATTATTGTAAATTTTTAAAAAAATTTATAATTAAAAATGTAAGCAATCAAATCACTCACATTATCCCCTCAATCCTTTCTAGGATTATGTAAGTGAGCATTTATGCATTTTCTTTTTATGATTGCACCCATTACAAGTTCTTGAAGGATATGGCAATAATGTTATGATAGTGGCAACCATGGCAAGGGCTAGGACACTCACATGGAAATTTATCTCATCCAATAATTTGGTTACAAATATTTTAAATTGTGAACATGAATTTATGATGAGTTTTTTCAAAGCTAGTATAGGGAGGTTTTTTTTACATAATCCTTCATATGATCATCCATTGGCAATTCCCAACTAACTAAAATGTGAAGAATGGTATGAGAATCTAACCACCTCCCTCCTCTAATGACTACCTCCCTCCTTTCCTAATAAGGACCTCATTCCTTTCCTGTACCCTCCATGGATATAAGAATTTTTTTTTTTTAATGTGCCTTTTCATGTCCATAATATTTATTCATTACTCTTCTTGTCTAACAATAAAAATAATAATGAAATATTGAAAACCATATGGGAACATAAGAAGAGAGGAAAATAAAGTCGATAATCACTGGTAATGTGAAGCACCGCAGAGCCCAAGTTAATATCAAGAGGTTATATACTTGTAGCTTCATAAAAAAGAATAGACTTAAAATAGACTTAAAATCAAACTTGAATTGGAACTAAAATTGCAAAAGACAAGTTCATACATGGGTTAGATACAGTGTTCCAATGAGTATAAAGGCTTATAGGGTGCAACATGAAAATATAAGTTGGCTGTCATGATCAGCCGGTAAACCACTTGTTTTGAAGTTACCTTCTGATAAATATAATGACACTTTCTTATGTATCTTGATTCATGGCCATCCACAAGTTATTGGTGAACAGAAAATTGATCATAAGCCAATGACATGCCATGCCAAGGACAACACCATAGTGAATAAATTGCAGCTTTTACAGTAAAATTACACCTTTTAGTTTTTCAGAATGGATTTTTTTGTGGGTCCCTCCAACATCAACACATCCAATTAACAACTATTTTATTGTAATTATAACATTTTATTGTTTTCTAAATGATACACTTTTAAAATTAGTTTGAAAGTTGAAAAGCCACCAATGATACCAACCTTGTTGCAATTGCTAGTAATCATTGATCACAAGCCACCTAGAATGCAGACTTCCTTTTTCAATGTGGAGATTGTTAAATTCAACTTGGAATATAGAAGGATGTGTTAAAAGAAAATTGAGACATTCATTATTATGTCTCAAACTCCTGACACCCTACCACCTTTAGCAGGTCTACCCCAGGAGACCCAACTCCTAAAGATCCTACCCAGAGAACCTACTCTTGGATAGGATACAAAGGAAAGGGGCAGTTCATGGCTTTTGAGAAACAAAGATATCCCATGAAAGCACCACTGGAAACAGAATTTCATTGCCAACAAATTTCATCTACCACCTAAACCCTTCAAACTTTGTCTATTCAACTCAACAAAGCCAATACCCATGAAACATTGCTCTTAAGACCATCTCCTGCAGTGCTCAGAAAGTGACCCTGCTAAATATTTTTCACATCCAAGTTCTAGTTACTTTTTTCCAACCCCACCCATAAAACTGAAATTGGGACTGCAAATAGGTGTGGGACTACTAAAAGCAACCCACCTGGACCAATCAGGCTATCTGGCCAAACAGAAACAGGGAAAAGTCAATAAATACGATTTAACTGTAGTTATTAGATTGTTCTAACTTGCAGGGCAACTGCATTTTTTCAGCACACAGCAGTCTCCAGTGGATCCACTGGATTTCACTGCTGAACCTCATCCAAGATTTCCAGTGCAGGGCCACATACTGAGCGCCGGTGGAGATGCTCTAAGTGCTTTGTTTAGTGTTTGATGAAAACTCTGCAGCAGCAAGCATAGAATTGTGTCAAAAAAGAGTTCTAAAAGTAGGAGCATTTGAAGAAATACCTAGCATATTTTTTCATGTTGATGGATGCAACGGGCTGCACAGCTTGTTCTCTCTTCCTTCCATCTTAATCTGTGCTCCTGGTATCAAACCACTTTCAAGATGGGTACTTTTCTGCAATCCTTTTCTTTCAGCAGATATTCAGCAGAAAGGAAATTACTTCTTTAAGTTCATGATAAACTTTCTGATAAATACAACATTGGAAGTTTATCTACATTGGAAGCTACATGGAGCTTCAGCAGTACCACCATGTGTAGAAAGAATAAACAAAATAGAACCACCTTCATAACTTAGCAATGTCAGCTTACTGAATCCTTATTCTTAATCTTACCAACAAGAGCTTCCACCCCACAATCTTGCTTGCAGAGATGGGCTTTCAGCAATTCTCTCCTGGACTGATCACAGAAAACGAACATAAAAAATTAGCACAATCTTCCTGACACCCTTGATACTCAGACCACTCTTCCTTCTATTCTGGTGAATGTAGCACCCCTTCCTCTTAAATACTTTTGCAAGCGAAGGATTGGTAGCTTCTTTGGCAGTAAATGTAATTTCAGCTCCTCTGAAGCTCAGATTCTGAGATGACAGCAGCTGATTTGGTTTCAACTCCTCTGAAGCTCAAACTCTGAGATGACAGCCAGCAATGTTGGTTCAAAATACTGCAGGCCTGTGTGAAAGGTTCTGGAACAGGGAGTGATCATCCCCACTTCTGTTATACATGGTCTGCAGTCATAAGACCTCTCCCAAAAACTGCTTGAAGTGGGGAAAGACTTAGTGCAACATTTGCCTGACTCTGTTGAGTTCATACTCCATCATGCTGTCCCTGAACACTGCAGCCAAACTCATAAGACACCCAATGAGAAAAGACAAGAAAAATAAGCAGGAAAACAAAATGGTGGCAAAGGGATGACATGAAAACAACACATGCATTGATAATGGTTGCTCATGAGAAGACACAATCATACGCTAAGCAAGCACCAGGCGATGACTTCATTCCCCTTGCTATTGAGATGTATGAGTGTTTTCATTTTCATTTTGATTCATTTTGATCACTTGTGCATAAACCACTATTGCATGTGACATCCTAAATCTCTCAAGAAAATGCTGAAATGTGGCAGACTTGTTATCAACATAGCTTAGTCTTTGGCAAGTTCTGAGAGCAATTTAATGCTTACCTTTTTGCAAAAAATGTGAACTGTAGAAGGGACTAATAGGGTGGGAACATGTGGCCACTTTTGTCACAATCAATCTTCATCCATTACAAATATCTCAGGTGGCAAAGAGAACTCCTTTTGCTCTTTCAGCATCTCCACTTCCTTATGATCCACTGTCTGCCATCCATCAAGGTAGCTCAGAAATAGAAAAGCACATTACAAAACAAGCTTTCACTAGAGAAAGGCTTGACCCTGCTTGCTGCTTGATACCTTGCAACCAGTTTAGAAGGAACAAGTGAGATAAATGGAGAGAGATGGAGAGAGAGAGAGGGAAAAGGATGGTTCATGAAGAGATGAGATGTGCCAGTGTCCAAAACCAGGCATTTAATCCAGTTGGAACACTTGCAAGTGCTCTGCTTCTTACCATGTGATCAAGATTGTAGCAACGGTCCAGAAGCTGCAGGACTTCATCTGATGTGAAGCGCCGCTTTAACCTGCAGCATCCAGCTCCTTTAGATTATAATGAGCACAAACACCTCATTCAAAAAATCTTACTTTTGTCATACAAGAGATGGCAGAGAACTCCATGACAATGCTTCAAAGGTAACCCTTTTGTCAGTTCCAAAACCAAAACTGATTTAACTAGAATAAGTGCAGTCATAACCTCATGAGTGTCCCACAAACAGTCACTCACAAAGCATCAGACCATCACCTTCATCATGAACTCCCCCACTGACTTCATAGGCTCCCGATGGTGGATGTAGACAATTATAATAATGAGCCATTATCTTCAGGCAAATCTTGGACAAACATCTGCATCCTGAGTGTCTTTTGCATTTCAGGAAGAAATGGGAAGACTCAAGTTATCATGTCATCTTAAAATGCAATCGAATACATATCTTCATAAGTATTAAGAAACTCTCTGTACTTAAGATTTACATGAGCATGAATAGAATTGAGAAATGACCCAATATTATTGTCATAAAGACTTTCACTCTAACAACATACGAGAGAACAAGAAAAGGAAAAGAAAAAAAACCCAGAGAAAAGACTGAGAGCAGTTTGGACAACAGCAACAGTCACCTACATGTTCAGAGTTACACTTCAACAGCAACATGTGGGGTATCAACTACTAACTAGCTACCATAGCATCCATACTAATTTCATGAGCTCCCAGCTAAGTGGAGGTCAATGTCATGCATTAACCCATGGTACCAACTTTCTGTCACAAGTCTGACAGTAATGAGAAAACTCGGTGAGGATTTTGGCTAGCTAAAAAAACTATGAAAGAGAAGATAACAGAAAAAGCAAAGTTAAGGAACACAAAAAGAAGAAAAACCAAACAAGGAAAGAGGAAGAGAACACAGAAAACAGAGAGAAGCATGATCATATATTCCAAGACAGCATCTAAGCCAAAGGCATAGAGAGGCCTTCATAAAGGGTGGTGGTTGGGACCTCCTGTAGCATAAACATCTCATTAAAGCACACCACTAATTGCATCTCAACAGTACATACAGTCCACCCAACAACAAAGGATGTTAAATGACAATGGCCATTCACGACCTAACAACAGGTTGGGGCAAGTGAACCTTCGTTCCAGATACTCCATAAGGCCAAAAAGAATAAAATGTCGGTGCATTCCTGTACCATGCAACATCTCACAATCAACTTTTTATGTTTCACTGCTTTGCTCTTAGCTCCTGCTGCTTCTAGTACAACACAATTAAGCACAACAAATCTCTTCAAGAACTGTGATCAGATTGAATCTCTACAAACAGCATTTTGAGGCACTTTGAAAGAACCTTTGAGGCGCCAATGAGGATAAGTTAAAAGTGCATTTTGCAGCTCAAATTCCAGTTCCGTTTGATCTGTATCCTGCACACACACCATTTGCTCCAGCAATGTGCTTGTGGAAAAAAAACTATAAATATGTATAAAGTGCTTTATCTTGAGGGGTAGAAACAAATCTAACAATGGGTGTTTGATTCAATGAAGGGTGAAGGACATACAGTTTGAAGAGAAGAGGAAGATGAAATTGGGGCAGTGTTGTCAGGTGATATGTGAGAAGAAGGTGCACTTGCAGGAGCACTACTGGGCGGTGCACTGGTAGGCACACTTGCTGCAGGCGGTGTCACCGGTCTGGAAGCCTTTTCTCCCCCTTTACCCTTTTTCTTTGGTGCCATAGCCAGATCAGAAGCTCCACCAAGACAACTGTCATTGCAAACATTCACTGCAAGTAGAGTTGGTACTTAATGGTCAAGATAGAATACCAAAAGAAAAAAGGAAGTGCACAATGCAGTACAGAACCAACGAGACAAGATCTGAAGAATTCTGTAACCACATGAAATTGTCATGAGTTCAGAATGTTGTTATAGCTTCCAGATGGCCACAATACTGAAAAATGAGATCAGCTTGGTTGCCCAATTCTACCATGCAAGGATGGTGAGGAGGAACCCTAGGTTTCACAAACTGGCTCACTGGCCACATTCTAGAGTTGGAGCTGGATGTGGACAACTTCTACTCTACTGGCAGTAACCAAGAGCCACATGCCAGTAGCATGTATTTCCCTCCTTCAAAACCTCTGGAATCCGTGTCTTCACATCCCCAGCTTGTTCACCCACTTACTCCCAATCTAGATGGATAGATTGTTGCAGACACAAAACCACTGGCACTAGGGTTACTACCAAACCCTAACCACCAGGCTAATGACTGGAATAAGGTCATATTGCATACGGATTGTGCAGTTGTTGGACACATGCGTCAGAAGGATACTTTAGGCTTGCAGAAAGTTGGATGCCAAGTTGATGCAGATCATGGCACCGGCGGCTAAGGGCAAGTTCAAACACTGTAAAATCATGACAAGAGTGCGAAACTAGTATGGACGTAGAACAGTTTTCTGTACATGCGTTCCTCGGAATAACGACTAGAGATACGGAAACCGACAGCTTCTTGAAAAGCAAACATCTAACCTAACATCTGGATCAGCAGCTGGAAGATGCGTATTATATAGACAAAGAAGGTTGCTCACCAGTTCTTCCGATGCGACGAGGAGGTGGAGTAAGCTGGAGCTTGTGTCGAAACGATGCGATGCGATGATTTGCAGAGAACTTCCCGTGATCGCCAGGATAAGAAACAGAAGCTGATTCAACAACCAAAGAATACAAACAACGAGGACCCGATCGATTTGAGAAGAAATCCACAACCAAAAGTTCAGCAAAAGATCTGCTTGATTACGAGTTGGGGGGTGCGCTAGAATACTGCGAGATGGGGCTGCGACAGGAACTGGCGATGTTGCACCAACGAGAGCGAACTCCAAAACCCCGTTGCCGGAACTGAAGGCCAAGGAAGAGGACGATGCAGCAGCGCAAGAGAGAGCAGCACGTCGCCGGAAGGCCGGCGAACACGACACGAAGGCGCAGTGCAAGAGACTGGGAGGCTTCTAGTCGAGGTCTCAATCGACATCCCAAGGGGACGTATCTTCGTATCTTCCCACCGTCCTTTTCGACGTCCTAATTCAAGTCTCTTCGTATTAACTACCTCTCATATTGATGAGGGAGGTGGGGGCCCAAGGGTCATAAGAGGCACTTCACACTAGGGCCTGATTAATAAGTCCCAATTCATTCTTGCAATTTGACTAGTTTAGAGCTCCAAATTGGGACCAAGTCCCTCACATTAGGGCTTGATTTTCAAGTCCCTCACATGAGTACCAATCTTATTTGGCTGTACTTTTTGGCCTTATGAGTGGGGACTTCGGCAAGGAGTTGTGTGGACCAAAATGGAAACCCAACTCCAAAGACAAGTCCCAGTCATATTTTTTATTAAAATCATCAAAAAGTGGCTTGATCCTCTCTCCTCATTGTAAGAGTCTTTCTTTGACATGAAATTGAAGTTGGCAAGCATGTTGTCTTTCTTTTCAAGAGTGTCGGAGCTAGAAAGTAAGGTTTAGGGCAAAATATTGTTTTTTCATGTGAAAAAATGAAGGGTTTTTCACAAAATGTTTATGGGTAAACTTTGAAAAAGTGTGTTGGTAGGGAGAATTTTTTCCTGCAGATACAGAGAGATCATATGGTGCATTTATTCGTTTCCATTTCAAAGTTGAGCTAAAAAACATATTTTGTTAATATGCAAATGATTCAAAGTGAGAATGAAAAGCAGAGGCTAGAAGACGAGGTTGAAGGTAGTAGAAGTCAGCAAGGATTTTCTGACCTAAGAAAATGACAGTTGAAAAATAAAAAACAAGTGCATCCAAGAAGAAAGTTCAAGAACAATTTAGCAAAGGTGAAAGGTGAAAATGCAAATGCAGAAGCACCAAAGATCAATGGGAAAGATATGGATGTGCATGGCTTGATTTCTCTTGATGGGAAGATGGAGCCCGAATTTATCAAGAATGACAAAAAGCAAGATAATTTATTTTTAAAAGTTTTATATTCATTTTAAAACAATGGAGGGCTTTTTATTCTTTTCTAATGTGTAAAGAGGCAAAATGAAAGAACAAAGAGAAATGACAAGATTTAGGAATAAGAAAAGCGTGGGACTTTGCCTTCCTCATGGGACTTGGGCCTTGAACTCGGGACCAAGTTCTTCACACTGTGGCACACCAAATTTGAAGAATAATAATATTTATTATACTCCCAGGGCCTGATTTCTATCGAACTTTGTCATTTCTTGGGACTTATGAAATTGGGCCTTAGCACACAGTGTGAAGAGCCCTTAAATTTGTCTTCACTTGCGGAACTTTTGGGGTTCCTTTTGTTATTACCTCAACTTTTGTCTTTTTCATTTTTTCTTTTGAACCACAACAGCATACCCAACCTGACAAGCCGTTGGCACCCCCAAGTCAAGCTAGTTAGCGGAGGGCCGGCGGTAGTTTCATCTGCACTCCACTGGGTTTGAACTCAGGACCTTTTCCACCGTTTGTCTTTTGCAACCTCTTATTAAGTGCTAGGTGAAGCCTTAGGCTGCAGGCTTTGCCACAATAATGGCTCACTCTGCAGAGCCTAAGAACAAGCAAGTTTGATTCCAGTAAAGCTTGTGGTTCAGGGCTTTGCAGCGTGCCAAAACCTAGGCAGAATTTGATTTCCTGAGTCACTGAAAGTGGGGAGGTGGATGGGAAATGAGAAACAGTGGGCTTCATGAAAAACCATAAAGCCCACCAAGGACATATAAAGCTGGCCTGACTCTTCATGCAAGTAGTTTTAAGCACCTTAACATGGCCATAAAGAACTAGCCAGTTTCTTTCCTCTGTATAGAATAGTATGGCCTGTGCTGTTGGCCCAAGTGTTACCACGTCCTCAACTGATTTTTCCTTCCAAAACCTGGTTTTTTGGAATTTGTTTACATTTTCAGTGATAGAAATCACTTTTAAATCAATATCTCCCACATTCTGAATCCAAATCTTATCAAATAAATTCCATTAAACCCTGCTCATCAAAATCTTTCCAACAACGTCAAAGGCACATTCCAATTCCTTCGAAATTTTCAGCTACGATTTAATTTAATTTTTAGTGAAGAAATCATTCAATATTCAAGAACTTTTGCATCGCAAGTCAAAACACCACAAAACCAAGCCAATAAACCCCTCCTTGTCAAGAGCTTTCCAAAGATACCAAGAACATGATCTGAAGCATCCCAGTCCAGTGGATCTCATAAGTACAAACAAAACAAACAAACAAACAAACAAACTACCTTCCTTCATTTTTTGATCATTTTTTGGTCATTCAAGGATGTCTTCCAATATTACCAAGATTTTTGTTTTTCAGTACCCTTGGATCTATGAGTTAGCTTCAAAGAGGCGGAGAACAGCAATGACAACGATGGCAATGGAACAATGTAGGACCCTAAGAACTGTGGCCAATGGATGCAAAAAAAATAGTGTATGAGCTATTACCATGGAACAATTGTAGGAGTCTGAGAGCTGTGAATCGAACTATTAGTCAAGTTGATAAAATACTAACGGATCATGATGGATGCAAAGAACAGCAATGACATTGATGGCAATGGTGTTTCAACAATGGCAACCCAGGTTGCAAGGATGTAACACCTCATATTTGCCCACCACTAACCCACTAAAGAGAAGTAATAGGAGGAACAGACACCAGGTTGGGAGGTGCATGCGATGAGAGGTTGGTAGTTTTCAAGGTTGTGGTGAAGAAGGGGTTTGGTAAATGCTTGAGGAGACAAAACATGGAACATGTGGGTGGTGTTTAAGGCCCACCATCACTATTGTGCTCTTGCAATGGTCAAGCCTACCTTTGTTAACACTACAAAAAGGTTTTTCTTTTTAAAAATTATTTTAAGGTTTGATTGGGTTTTAATGTTTTTGGGTGTAGCCCTATGTTTTTGTATAGTTCCCTATTTACATCTTCCATCAGTTCAAAATGCCTTTTGTTCACATTGCTCTAGCCTTTACATTTTAAGGGGCCTTTCAAAACATGTCACCCTCATGCCAACCTCGTCTCCTAAGTTAACCAAGCTACTTTGTCTTTGCAAGTGTCCTTCTCTTCCCCTATGCTACACCTTAGTTATATCCCCCTTGCTTCTTGGGGTTGGCTATGGGTTTAATCTAATTTCATTTTGGGGGTTGTTTGAAGCTCGTTTCATGTGCCCTCATTTGTTTCATAACTACGAGCCATCCAACACAAAATCAAACAAGCTTTTCACCTACCTTTTAATCAAATTACTTGAGATCTAATGGACAAATCAACATGGTTCCTTCTCCTCCTGTTGCCACATTGGTGTTTGCATTATATTTAAGGAGGTCGTTTAGGTTAACGAAAGTTTTCTGCCTACCTTAGGAAGTTTATGGCGAAGTAACTTCTGAAATTTGGAAGTTACTTTGGGACTGACTAGTCTCCTTCTGCTTCTTTTCTTTCCCTGCTTTACAAATGGAATCTTGAAATTTTAATTAATTATTGGGCAGACATGTGCTGAAGCTGCCCTTATATTACAATAATCAATTCCACAATGGCTGTGACAAGCAAAAAGCTCATGTGGTCGTCATTCATACAGAAATAGTCAGCTTAGTATCCTGTGTGGGATCCAATTTGGTGACCTGTGAAAGTTGAAATTAAATATCTCTCCACTTGAAATGTGGGTTCCTTGTACTCCTCCTTAATAAATAATGTATCATAATTTCATCCATTTATATAGAACCATCTGGCAGTTAGTCACTTGTTCATCTCTATCTTTATGTAAGGAGGGACTGATATTCTTGTCTTAGGTCATGGGGGTGTTCCGGAAATAAGGGCTTGTCCAGGTGAGAGTTGGAGGTGCCCTTATTTCAGGAACACCCTGCTCCAAGACACTCATGTAATGCCCTCCACTTTTATTTTCTTTCTTGATTAGTGGTATGTTGTGAAAAACTGAAGTAGCTCCAAAAAATTCAAAAAAATTCAAATTTCATGTTTGTTTTGTATCCATTTTTTGGAGTGATGTGGATTTGAACTCAACATAATTGAATGGAAGTCCATCTGAAAAATCTTAGGATGTAATAAAGTTCATGCAAGAAATATGATTTATGATAATATTTTATGGCTGATTTGTAGTTTTTTTTTTTTTTTTTTTGCATTAAAAGTCAGATTCCATGGATAAACAGCTGTAAAATAAAATTTGTGGATTTTGAATGGGGAAATGGATGAAGTTTCATTGATGCAATTTTATGGACGAATTTTCAGAAAGCTAACCTTTCATTCAAAAGCCACCAGTGAGAAACAAAAAGGGGCAGTGTGAGTTTGTGGGGCAGAAGTTTCAGCAGACTGAAAAACAAATTTAGGCATTGTGCACCCCAGAAATATTTATATTTGTGGGCAGTTTGAATCTCATTTCAGGCAGTCTGCAGGGTGAAATGGACTTGGTAATTTGGCCACATTGCCTTGGCAATGTGGAGTTGGTGACTTGGGAATGCAGACATGACAACATGAACTCGACAATTTGGCAATGTGGACTTGCCAAATCAGTGAAATCAAATTAGCCAAACAGAAAAATAGCAATTTGGCAAAGTTGAACATTTCAGAAACAGATCAAGAGAACTTGAAAATACCCAAGCAAATGGTACTTATGGCCCATGGATGAACAAATTTTGTTGAAACAAATCACCGACAATTGGTGCTTGATCATACATTAAGGCCCACTTTACGCTAGGAGTAGGAAGTTGAATACAACTTTCGAAAAGCTTTATATAATAAAAGTAGGTTACTAGTATATTTGAAATTGACTAATAGATGCAATTTTCAAAAACATATACATTTGAAGATATGATTCTTCAAAATTATAATAGTAAAATGAAGCATTTAAATCTTCATACTAACTATTTTTATACTTTCAATATGTCAAAACTATTTTATCATTACTTGTAACAAGGGCCATGCTTTCATTTTTCAAATTCCCACTGAACATTGGTCCATGGTTGAAAGTCTAATGATGTTTTAAGTTTTTGAACATTTGAAACCTTAAACTGGTAATTAACCCACAATCATGTGACATTGGTTTAATGTTCATGAATGTTGTAAGCTTTAAATTACTTATACAAGTGAGCAGGCAACTTAGGATATGCTCGGACATGCAATGGTTTGGCTTTGCACATAATCCCGCCAAATCTTTCAGTCATGTCAAGGGTCTTGGGATCTTGTTTATTTGGGAGCTCCCAATTGAAGCCTTGGAGCAAGCATGCTAAAACATTCTCCACCAGCAAATTTGCCATTGTGCGTCCTGGACATGCTCGTTTTCCACTGCCAAATGGCAAATGTTCAAAGGTGTTTTCCTTCACATCCATGTTTTTAGTTGCATCCACGGTCTTATCTATAGTAGGATGTTGTTGTTGTTGTAGAAAATTAGGTTGAAGATCATATTTGAGAGCCTCAGAATGTTGTTCTTGCTGCAAGAAACGTTCAGGATAAAACTCCAGAGGTCTTTCCCAAATTGAAGGATCTCGTCCCATTGCCCAAATATTCACCATGATTTTTGTACGTGGTGGTATATCGTAACGTCCTGCAACTTGACAAGCCTCATCAAGTGAAGCATGAGGAAGGAGTAAAGGACCAGGAGGGTGCAGACGGAGAGTTTCTTTCACCACAGCTTGCAAGTATGTGAACTTGTGAAGATCTGCTTCTTCAACTATGCGATTCGTTCCGATCACTGTTTCTAACTCCGTTTGTGCACGCTTCATGACCATTGGATTTCGTATTAGTTCTGTCATTCCCCATTCTATTGTGTACATCGATGTTTCTGTTCCAGCTGTTAGCAACTCCTGCAACAAATGATGAACAAACTCAAATTCATCATTTACTAGTTCATTGGTTGCAAAAAAAAATTTCAACAATGATTCGACAATTGTGCAAATCTTGAATTGTATCAACATGTCTATGATCATCATTAGAGATTGTTTGACAGAAAGAAATCATGGCTTTTGTGATCATGTGCGACTATTGAACTTTAATGAAACATGTGTTATTGTACATAATGTAAAAAGAAGTACAAAATTCATAGCATGACCCATCTTCTTACCATGACAACACATTCGATTGTCATTTCATCAAGGTTTCCAGTCCCATCCTCTCGAGGTGCAGAAAGCAACACACTCATGAAGTCTTTGGGTTTATTTGTGGTATTCTCGTTTCCTGAATCTTTAACTTGATCTGTTGTAGCAATTAAACTTT
>Ga0209611_10009455_pt1 | contig 14758 bp, 15 predicted proteins | sample S1TSphgellanicum_3_FD_187693 | JGI IMG/M metagenome (GOLD analysis project Ga0209611, IMG submission 187693) | Host-associated microbial communities from peat moss isolated from Minnesota, USA - S1T2_Fc - Sphagnum magellanicum MG (SPAdes) (version 2) | ecosystem: Host-associated > Plants > Peat... | reverse complement strand
GCTGTGAACGAACTGACAATCACAAAAAAGAGAGAGCAGAGAGAAAAAAAGCTGTTGAAACAAGAGACCTTGCACTCGTTGCCCGACAGTTGGGTGTTGCGTCTAAATGTTGGACATTGCTCTGTGGTGCGATTAACAAGCTTAACAAGCTTGACTTGTTGGCTCAACAAGATTTATGTGCATAATAAGTCTAACACGCATAACCTGCTTAACCTTCTTAACAAGGCATATTTGCAAACAAGTCTAACAAGCTCAACATGTGATTAAGTGCGTTGAATCTTGTTGAGATGTCAAGCTCAACTAGAGCTGACATTCATGATGTGCCTCAGTGACCGTTCTACATCGACTGGCGCGCTTAGTGATCGTTCTACGTTCACATCGACTGACGCGCGCGCGACGGATCTTCACCACTGTTTTTTTTGGGAGGACTTGTTGTCGTCTGTGGGCGTGGGTGTTTGCTAGAGCTCAAGCTCTCTCCCCCCTATCTTTTCATGGTATCAGAGCCTGGTACAGGCTAAGGGCTGAGCAGCAAGCACAAGAAGCAAAGGAGGCGGTACGACAGCAAGAGGTCATCATCTCTTCTCCCTTCGTGTTCGCCACTACACCCGTGTCGGAGCTCTTCGGGAGGCACCGGCAAACGACATCGGATCGGGGAGCTGTCTTCGCCAAGACGAAGCTATAGGGATTGTATACAGTCTTTTGGACGGAATTTTGGGGCTGAAAAACTGCGGTTCTGCATCATCTCAACCTCTGTTTTGAGTCAACAGGCGTTCGTGTGCTATTCGGACAAGATGTCAGACGGCATCAATCAAATTGTTAGTTAGAAGCTTGACAAGAACAACTTCCATGCTTGGAAGTTCAAGATGACCAATTTCCTTATGGGAAAAGGATTTTGGGACTATGTGGAAGGTGAGAATGAAGACCCTCCAGAGATGCCCGAGGAAAATGCCACTGCAGTAGAGATAAAGGCATTCAAGGATTGGAACCAGGGTGCACGCAAGGTCATGTATTGGTTGTCTGTTAGTGTTACAGACACCATGATTGGGCACAGACAGGATGCTCACACTCCAGTAGAAGCATGGCAAAACTTGGTGCAAATGTTCCAGACAAATTACAAAGGCAAGGAAGCTGCAGCTAAAGCAAGAGCTGCACACTGTGGAGAAGAAGAACATGTCTATCAATGAGTATTCATTGAAGATCAAGGGTATTGTTGAATCCCTTGCATCTATTAATGTATCTGTGGATGATGATGATTTGGTCAGCGTTTGTCTAAATGGACTTGGAAAGGAATACAAACCTTTCAAGACATCCATAATTGTTAGGGAGAATGTTCCCAACCTTTGAGATCTTGTTTCAATGCTGATGGTAGAAGAGAAAACTTTAAATGAAGATTGTTCTACACAAAACAAGAACAATGTAGAGCAACAGGCCTTCTACTCAAATACAAGTAGAGGCAGAGGAAGAGGTCGTGGTCAAGGCCAAGGTGGTGGCCATTTTGGAAATCAGAATTTTGGAATAGTACCAGTCAAATGATTCATAGCAACAACAGTCATACAGAGGTGGTGGAAGGGGCCAGTCTCAAGGCAGGGGGGCCAAAGAGGACGTGGCAATTGGAACAGACAACAATCTGGATCAGATTATAGAGACTATCATTATTGTGGCAAACCAGGCCATTGGGCCAGAAAATGTAGAAAGAAGGAAAGTGACATGAGGAATGGAAGACTGCAGCATAATAATTATGCATCCTCAAGCAAGCAGGCTGAAGATAGGTATGAACATCTATTTGTTATGCAGCACATGTTAAATACAATGGCTGCAAATGTATCCACAAATGTTGATAATGTATGGTATGTGGATTCGAAAGCCTCTAACCACATGACCTATCATGGTGAGTGGTTTAAGGATGTCAAAGATCTGGAAAAACCAGGTTATGTAGAGACGGGAGATGACACAGCCCATCCCATTGCTCATATCGGGAATGTGCCATTAGCTATGCAAGATGGCAAGATAAAGTACTTGTTTGATGTACTTCATGTGCCCAATATCACAAAGAACTTGGTTTCTGTTGGGCAAATGATTGAGCAGGGTTTGCAAGTTCGGTTAACCCTGATGGCTACTATATCGAAGACTTCAAGGACAAATGTCGTTTAGTTGCTAAGGGCAAAAGAGTGGGCAGAATGTTTACCTTGGATGTAAGCATGCCTGAGGTGGAAGCTGTTATGTTTGCACAAGGTGCAAGAGTTGTGGCTGATATGGACATATGGCATAAGCGTATTAGTCATGTAAATGAATAGCGATTGAAATCTATGCAGAGTTCAGAAGTTGTCACAGGTTTGCCAAAGTTTAAGGTGGATGGAATGCATAAGATATGTGAAGCATGTCAATTTGGGAAACAAACAAAGAATGTGTTTTTGCATGACAAGAATGTAAGTAAGAGAGCACTTGATGTAGTGCATTTAGATGTATGGGGGCCAACCAAGATGGCGTCAATGGGAGGATGTCGCTACTATGTATCATTCATTGATGACAACACAAGGAGAGTGTGGGTGTACTTCATGAAGGAAAAAAATGAAATGTTTACTCACTTTCAGAATTTCAAAATGTTGGCTGAAAAGCAAACAGGGTTGCAGGTTAAGTGCCTAAGGTCAGATGGAGGGGGAGAATATTTCTCCAATGAGTTTACTACATATCTGAAAATGCATGGAATTCAGAGGCAATTAACATGCAGGTATACTCCATAGCAAAATGGAGTTGCTGAGAGAAAGAACATGCACATTGCAGAGGTTGCTCGTGCATTAATGGCTGACAAGAACATGCCACATCATTATTGGGCTGAAGCAATTGCGACTGTAGTTTACATCATGAACAGGACCCCCATAACAACAATGCATGGTATGATTCCAAAGGAGGAGTACAGTGGCAAAAAACCAGATTTGTCACACTTGAAAGTGTTTGGGTGCATTGCATATGCATATGTACATGTACTAGATGAGCTACAGACTAAGCTAGATCCGAAGGCTGGAAAATGTGTTTTCATTGGGTACTCACATGAACAGAAAAGGTACAGATGTTATAACCCTATCACACGTAAAATGAAGGTGAGCAAGGATGTTGTGTTTGATGAAATGAGCAGTTGGTATGCTAATGTGAAAAACACTATTGGGGCTGATGTAGATGAGCATGTGGTTGCAAAGAATGCAGGTCAGCAATCACAAACATTGAGTGGACCACGAGAGTCCCTTTCTAGTGGGTTTACTAATAGACCATGGAGTGGTAGGCTACGTCATAATAGCATCCTACCACTCAATGTGATGCATCATATAAAGGAAAAGAGAAGGTTGGTGAAACCCTTGGTATGCCTGACATTTCTGCAGGATATTCACATGTAGATGGAGAGTCTAGTGGCTCTGAGCAGAGCCTTGATGAGGAGTTTGGGATTCCAACTATCAGGACACCTGGTGTGAAAAGAGCTAATGTAGCAGATAAGACACCACGGATAGATCCAGGTCCACACAGGTCTACCAGGGAAAGACGACCAGTCCAAAGATTGATATATGATGGTTATGTAGCTCGCCATTATGCATATATGGCAAAGGTTGTGCAAGATGATGAACCCATTTGTTCTAAGGATGCCATTGGGCATGCACTTTGGGATAAAGCTATGGATGAGGAGATGGCTGCATTGGATGCAAACAGGACATGGGAGTTGGTGCCTTTGCCTGAAGAGAAAAAGGCTATTGGATGTAAGTGGTGTACAAAGTGAAACACAACTCGGATGGAAGCATAAGCAGGTATAAGGCTAGATTAGTAGCCAAAGGATATGCCCAGACACATGGCATTGATTATGAGGAGACATTTGCTCCTATTGCAAAGATGGCAATAGTGAGAGCTGTGATTGCAGTGGCTGCATCAAAAGGTTGGCTGTTACATCAAATGGATGTAAAGAATGCCTTCTTGCATGGCGAGTTGCAAGAAGAGGTGTATTTGGACCAACCACCTGGATATGAGGATATGAGTCACCCAAATTATGTGTGCAGGCTGCGTAAAGCCCTGTATGGACTGAAACAGGCACCGAGAGCATGGCATGACAAAATTGCAAAGTATCTTGTCACCATTGGCTTTCGTATGTCAGATGCAGATCATTCACTCTATGTGCGTAAAAGTGATGAAGGCATTGTGGTCATCACTATCTATGTGGATGATTTGATTGTTGGGGGTGACAATGAGAAGGAAGTTGAGCATGTAAAACGTCTCCTTAAGTAGAAGTTTGACATGAAGGATCTGGGTGAGTTCAAATTCTTCCTAGGCATTGAGGTCATCAGGACGCATGAGGGTATATAGTTATTACAACAACAATATGCATTGGACATGCTGTCCAAATATGGTATGGTTGGTTGTAAGCCCATTTCTATACCACTGAATCAGAATGGCAAGCTGAGCGCAGATGCAGGTGAGGTTTTAGAGGATGCCACTATGTACAGGAAGATAGTGGGCAATCTTATCTACATGACGATCACCAAGCCGGACTTAAACTACACAGTTGGGTTAGAGAGCCAGTTTATGCAAGTTCCTTGGAAGCCACATTTGGATGGTGTGAGGCACACATTACGCTATGTGAGTGCCACAACAGATTATGGTCTCTTTTATGAAGCTAGCACGGAGTTGCAAGTGCATGGATACATAGATGTTGATTGGGTTGGTAGCATCTCAGACAGGAGATCTACTAGCGGTTTTATGTTTTCTTTTGGGAGTGCTGCTGTTACTTGGAGTAGCAAGAAGCAACCAAAAGTTGCCTTGTCGAGCACAGAGGCAGAGTACAGGGGTGCTGCCATGGCAGCATGTGAAGTAGCTTAGGTCTGCAAGCTACTTGGAGATTTGGGGCTGCATGTGGACAGACAGGTTGTCATATATTGTGATAACCTTAGCAATATTCAGCTCGCTAAGAACCCAATGTTTCATGCACGGACGAAACACATTGAGGTTCATTATCACTTCATCAGGGAGAAGGTCTTGGCAAGTGAGATTGATCTTACTTATGTCAACATAGAGGATCAAGTTGCTGACATCTTCACAAGGTCTTGGGAGCTGAGAAGCATCGCCGATTCCGCAGCATGCTTGGAGTGATCGAGTTGGAGTTGAGCTTGAGGGGGAGTGTTGAAATGTTAAGCTCAACTAAAGCTGACATTCATGATGCGCCTCAATGACCGTTCTACATCGACTAGCACGCTTAGTGACCGTTCTATGTTCACATCGACTAACGTGCACGCAACGGATCTTCACCACTGTTTTTTTTTTAGGACTTGTTGTCGTTTGTGGGCGTGGGTGTTTGCTAGAGCTCAAGTTCTCTCCCCCCCTATCTTTTCAAATCTATTAGACACATTTTAAATGCTATGAATATACTTTCTGGAAAGCCAATTGTCCAGGAAGGAATTATCCTATTCTTAGCTTCTCCGCGTGTGTCTAGTTGCCTCTCTAGCTAGGAGGTGTGTTTCCCACCTAGGACATGGTTTTTATGTAGCAGAATGGTCGAAGCGGTACCAGAGTAAAGCTTTGCAAGGAGATATAGCTGAGTGTGGACCAAACTCTAGAACAAGGTCAAACAACATAGATGTAGAATCAGTGGCTAACATAAGTTAAACTTGTACCTTTTTTTTTCATTTTTTTTCATTTTGACCCTTTTCTTCATCAATGCATAACTTTCTCATTTTCATTCAAATTGAGGGACTTAAATTGCTCTGAAATCGCCATCTTAAGTTTTACAAATCATCTTGTTCCTCTAAAGGCAACAGAGTAATATTTAAGGATTTTTTGAGTGGTCCAAAAATAGGCTATGAGTTGTTTGATTGAGAATTTTTTGTAAAAACGATCCTCCTTATTTTAAAGGTGATAATTTTTTTGCCTCTAATATGTTTTTATCAATTTTTAGCACATTAGATGCGCCATGAGGAGGCCTTCATCTACTCTTTGAACACCATAAACAATGGGGCCCTCTTGTAGAAATGGCAATCAAACCCTACCCTAAATGTTCAGACACCAGCCTGCCTACCTTAGTCAATTTTAGTTGTCTCACAATTTTACTTGTTAGGAATGGACTTATTGTTTATTTGACTTGGTCACATGGTGAAAAATAATGTAATATTCCTAATGTTTTGGTCAGTTCAACATGGTGTGATAAAAAAAAAAGTTTAGTACTAGAAAATGAACAATTTAGGGCTAGGGTTTTTTATCTCTTGCAATTTGGGATGTAACTTGTTGAAATTTTTGGTTTTTGTGCATGTTGAGCAACTACATAAAGAACCAATGGGTTAGGAGTGATGTGTGTCTATAACTATAAGGTTTTTTTGATTAGTTATTTACTTTGGTGGCTTGTGATGCTTTTCTAGGACAATGCTAGGATCCAATAAAATGAATGTGATTTTGAGAGAATTTTGGTTAATGAAGAAGGATTACATAGAAGACCCATGGTGTGTGTGGAGCATGTTTCAACAACCATACCTAAAGGAGGCAAAATTCACAAGGCTTCCAATTCTAGTTTTTTTTTCTTGACTAAAATAGAAAGCCTTGTGAATTTCATTGCTAGGAATGTTTTTATGGAGATTGATGAATATGAGAAAGAAGTGAAATGCATATATATATATGATGAAGGCATGGTGAAGCAAGATGATTAAATAACTAAATATTTTTTCATGTGTTTTTCTATTTCTACCTTGATAGTGTGATGTGTGTCATTTCTTTGTTGAACAAATGATAACAAAACTTTTGTTATGCAATGATCAGTAGTTTAGTAAAATAAGGCAAAAGTGGAAATAGGTTTTTATGTTTCTATGTGTCCTTTTTTGAATAAAAGGGGGATTGGACATGATGATAGAATCTAGGTTCCAAGGTTTGATAGGTCATGCATTATGCTAGTAGAAACTTAGAGAAAATGTTGAAGTTGAAAAAATATAAGGTGTAACTATAATTTAAGGATTTGAGTGTCTTGGGGTTGGGATCTATTAACTATGATTGTTTTCAAAAAGTGAAATAGTTTATGAGAGGAAATGAAGTTTAAAGTATTTGCATGAGAGTTCCCTATGAAAAAAAGGAGTGTTTTGTAATTAGGTCAAAACATGTAAGTAGGAATAAAAAGAGCATTGGATGTTAGACATAATTAGTTAAAATCAAACATTTATTTATTTATTATTATTTAAACCCATAGTAATCATGGCAAGTTAGTTTTTTTCCCCTCATATGAATGTTAAGGAACTTAGAGTAAAAATTCATTTGATTCAATTTTAAGTTTTGGTTTTAATTTAGGACATTTGAAAATGTACACATGTTACATTAGATGGATTCAATTTTGCAAAGGACTATCAAAAGGACTCATATAATAAAAGAATTTTCATTGAAATAAATATAGATGATAAGAACATATTATTCACATTCAAAAAACACTCATACTTTTTAAAATGTGAAATTTTAAAACTTTAAAAATTCAAAAAATGTTTCAAAATTGCTTTAGAATTTCAAAGCTTGAAGAGTTACAATTTTGATCATTTTTCAAAATAAAATATTAAATCTATAAGGAATCTGCACACTTTTCAAATTTCATATTTATTCAATAATGATTAACAAAAAAATGTGATGCATTGGGGAACATTTAAATATTTTTTAGGACAAATTACAAAAAATTTCATTCAAAAATTCATTTGCATGTAAAAGTTTTTTTGGAGGAAAAAGACATGAAGTCCTTTTCCAAAATAATCACTTTGGCTCCTAGTTATAAGTTTTGACACAATGGGCCTTACAACTCAATTTTTTTCTTACACCAGAAACTTGCAACTCATTGTATATATAATGCAATTCATACAACTCAATTCATTTTCAACTATTATGCAACTCCATTATAGTTGCATCCATGATGTCATATTAATGTCATTAATTGTCATCCATTTATTAAAATTTGACATGTGGCATTATGAAAAAATTTGGATGTATATATATATTTCCAAATATTGATTATCACTATCTATTATGATCATTAATGATGGTCCAAAATTATGACATGTGACATAATTTTTTAAATGCCACATGGCATATTAATTATATTTTGGAATAAAATATATAAATAATTATTTTAGTAGTTAAGTAAATTGTATATAATAAATAGGTTGGCAGGTTTTACAACTTATATACCTACGTATTATTTAAGACCTACCTACCTACTTACCTACCTACCTATTTACATAAGTAGGTAAAAAAGTAAGACCCACTTACTTATTTAAATAAGTAAATAAGTAAGAAAACACAAGACTAAATGAACTAAAAAATAACCATCAAATTTTTATTTTTCATTTTATATTTTGCCTTAGGTTAAATGTTTTTGAGCTCATCCCAAAATGACACATGTATTTTAGTATGAGAAACATAAGAGAACAAACCTTCTTTATATAATTTGTAACATAGGATTCAAAAAGAAAACATATGGGTTAAATCTTTTAATTGTCCCTTAGTTGCAAATTGAATTGCAATTGAGTTGTAAGTATAGGTAAATTAGTAAGTGACCGAACACTCAAGTGCTCAAAGCATGCTGCATCCAAAGGGAAGGCTCCATTATTTTTGGTGTTTAAACAAAACTTGAACCTTTTTTATTAGTGTATTTGTTGTACTAAAAAACATCAAATAAATAAATAAATAATGGCCCCCCAAAGTAAATGGGGTTAAGAATTTTAAAAATCAAACCACCAAACATTACAAAGGCTTGTTCCTAAAAACCAAAAAAAATCCTTGTGTGTTGCTCTATTGTTATCAAAGTTCAAAAATGATTTGTAAAACTTCAAGTGGCGCTCCTATAACATTTTAAATAGTTTAAAATGGATAATAAAAAAAAAAGTTATGAAGTTTGAAAGTACAAGGGGTCCAAAGAAAAAAAAAATGCATTTGGTAAATTAAAAAGTTTATTTTTCTTCAAGTGATATTTTTTCAATATTTCTTTTCCTTTGCACTTCAAATATGATTTCTAAAGTTTGAAATAGAGCTCCCATAACATTTTAAATCATTCAAAATGAAGTACATATGACAAGGATATAAACAATTGATGAATATGTATCCTTATTAAGTTATAAATAGTTGTATTATAATCATAACATAGTTGGAAAATAGTACTTTAGTAGTGGCGCACTAGTGGGCTTATTAATTGTATTAATGAAAATCATAGTTGAAAATTAATTGCAAATGTATCCCATAATGGGTGGTGGAAATGTGGACATTTGGCACGATTGCATGTATGTACATTGTACATTAGTTGCAACATATTTGTTGCTCTAATGGCTCATTTATAATAGTTTTAAAATAGTTACTACATGCAATTACAATGTAACTCTTGAAAAAATTAAACATGATTAACTACATATGTATGTACAATGAGTATAAACTATCGTATAGAAAACCCATTTTCAATTCACTTACAACTATAATACAATTAACTAATTTTCTGAAGTGGTAATTTGTTTATTAATACACCATATTTTTAAGGACAATAGCACAATACTGTAATAACTAAGGGATACTTATACAATAATTATATGTGAGGTGTTTTTTGAGTTTTATTTACAAGGTACTATCGTTTGACAATGACTTGATTTTTCATAATGTTGATTTTCATGAAAAAGTGTGAAGCAACATCCAATTGAACCATAAAAATTTATTGAAACAAAGAAGGGGATAAAAGGTTGCATGTGCTTGCTTTTGTGTCATGTTTAAAAATATATAAATCCAAAGAGAAAAAAATGTAAAATGGGATTGGCAATTTTTAAAATGTTAAAAGGAGGTATTACAAGGTGATATCCTAGATGAAAAGACCAAAGAGAAAAAAGTTGAATGTCTAATGCAATCTATTTTTAAAACTTTTATTTATCAATATATGTTCCTTTTGTTTTATATCATCATCTTTACTAAAGAAAATTAAAAAGCAAACATATGAACCTCTTTAAGTTCAATTTTGAAAGTGGTTATGAAAGTGTTGGAGATAAATGTTAGAAATGTTATGAATTGGATCAAATTCCTAACCTTCTTATTTCATTGGTTTGAGTATTCTATACAATGTACAAAGATTTGGCAAATATTGATCACGTTGTTTGTGCATCAAATTGTGAAAATACTGGTTTCAAATTTAATGAGTCTTATGGACAAATGGTTGGTCTACCACCTAGTCATTGTGCAACATATTTTAGGTAAACAACCTTTTCATGTTGAAAAATTGGTTGAATTGTGAGCTTGTTAACATGTTTTAATTCTAATACTTTTGTTAGTGGTGGCTCATCGTGCATGACCGCTTAATTGGTAAATTGTTCCATTAAGTTGCTTGTTGTCACATGTCACAAATCATCCTATATGAATGGACAAGTCTGTAAAAATTGTCCTTCCTTTTTGCAAAAGGTACATCATTCTGAATTATGTGTTTTAACAAATTTTGGAGTAAACCTTAATTGGAACATTCTCAAACATGGTTGTAAACACTACTTTAAAGTCCAATATAAAAGTCCAAGGTCACTAAAACCAACATGAGAAATAACTTGCATTCTTACCATTGGGTTTAGCTCTCCTTGTGGTAATTGTCTTGGTCAAACAATCATTTGCACTAACTTGACTAATGGTTATTGGATAGTTTGCATTAGTGGATCCATTAGATATGTTTTAATGTTAAGAACATGCATCTTTGGCATTCCTACTACCTTGTCCACATCATCTAGTTTGTTTTTGTTCATTCAATATCATTAAACATGCGGTTCACCTTGAAAATATTCCAAACTACCAACTAGTGTAAAGTTGATGAGTGTAAAGTTGATAGTGATACAATTGGAGTTGAATGGCATTGGTTACAAATTGGTATGGCATAGTTACTCAAAAACCGCATCAAATATGTGATACACATTAATACTCAAGTTTCAAAAATGTAAACCAAACCCAAAAAAATTTACATGGGTACGAACATATATCATTTACTAGATTTTAGAAAAAAAAAAGAAAAATAGGAAAAAAAATTAAATAGGAAATAAAGGAAATAGAAAAACAAACTTCATCTTTTGGAATTTGAAAGACTAGAAAAAATGGGGAAATAGAAGAGGGGGGAATTTAGGGGAAAAAAATTATTAAAAAAATCTTCTCGCATTTGAAAAAACAAGAAAATTAGAAAAAAAAATTCATCTTTTGGAATTTTGAAAACCAAAAAAAATTGAAAAATAAGCGGGGGGGGAAAAATATTTAGGGCAAAAATAAGAAAAGAAAAGAATTTTTTCTATCATTTAAAAAATATAAAATTGGATAAATAAGGAAAAAGAACCCAAAGAAATCTTTTTATTCTTAAAAAAAATAAAGAAAGGAAAAAAAAAAGAAATTAAAACGAAAAAAAACTAGAATTTTTTTTTGAATTAAAAAAATATTTAAATAAAAGAAAGGAAAAGAAGAAAAATTCTTTTTCTAGAATTTTAAAAATAGAAAAAACTAAGGGACAATCTTTGTCTCTTTTTTTTTCTTTTTTTTTCATCTTTTTTCTTTTTTAAATTTAATTTCCTTCTCTTTTATCTTCTATTTTTTTCTTACTTTCTATATTTGCTTTTACTTATGTTTTATAAACCAAAACAAGAAAAAGACAAAGAAAAAAGTAGAGGCATACATGGTGTGATGTGCATAATTAAGTGATGATGCAACAAGCAATCACATCAAGCACAACAATGTGATGAAAAAAACAATGTTTGAAAAAATAAAAGGAAAAATAAAATAAAATGACATGATGAAGAAAGTGTAACAATAGAAATGAAGAAATAAAGAGATGAAAAATATAATAAAATTAGTAACATAAATGAAAAAATAATAATAAGAAAAATAATTTATAGCACCAAGAAAGAAAAAAAAACAATGAAAAAAAGGAAGGGAGAAAATGATGAAAACAATCCTATAACAACAATGGAAGAGAAGAAGATGATGATAAAAAAAAAGGAGAGAAAAAAAAACAAAAGAGAAGGAGTAGAAGGAAAAGGAGGGAAAAATGGGATTTTTTTGAAATATAAAGGAAAGGTGAGCCAATGAAAAGAAAAACACCCACTTCAATGTTTGGTTTAGTTTAATGGTTTGACTTCATCCCAAAATGGCCAAAATAGCTTCATCCACGATTGGAGCATTGGTGGGTGTTAAGTCATAGCAAACATACATATTGGTTTCATACTAGCCAAAAATTCATCGACCCAATACCAAAACTAGATTAGTAAAAAAATTCAAAACAATAAGCAACACTAGGACGAGCATTGTAGGGGGAAACAAAGTTGTATAGTGTAAGGTAGGTTGTGGGTATGTTAAAAAATACATGCCAAACAAGGCATCACAAACACATTGGTTTACGTAGCCCCAAACTTTTTGAAAGATTCACATGTGAGTCTCAAAGTGAAAACAATGAAAGAAGAAAAAATTGGGGTACATTCCTTAGCTCGTAACATTTTAGGGGTAAAAGGGGTGTGTTGGAGTTTCGGGATGGGGACTAGGATGTGTGACAAGTGGGTTAATTATTCATGTCAATTTGCACAAACCAAACAACAAGTTGGTTACTACATAGTTGAAGCATTTTTAATGCATGGACGAACCACAAGCATACATGGATTCAAAGGACTCACCATGGCCTGGATTTGGGGGAAACCATCACCTTCCCCCTTATAGTATTTTTTGTGATTCACCATGGGGGTTACACCCAAATGTCATTTTTTTGGGATTCCCAAGTCAAGAGTCTTAAAATTGATATTCTCACCACCTTCGACACCCATAACATTTTGTGTAAACCTTCAATTTTCCAACAATATATGGCACACCTCCTGCACACACATAACTCAAGGCGATTCTTGACTTTTAATGGTCGGGTGTCAAATTGACATTTTGATTCCCGACCCTTCTTTTGGCCATAACTTGTGTTATAAATATTCAAATGGATAATGTGACTCCATTTCAACATTTAAGCCTTAATAACTTTCCAATGGTATAAGGAAGTTTTCAATTTAATGAATTTTGACCCCTTAAAACGTTTTTTGAAAGTTTGGAAATCCATTAGGATTCCAACTCCCCAAAATGGGAGTCCACTTGGGAGTATGTGGGTTCATTCCCTCACATTCTCCTACACTTCCAAGAGTGTGAATATGAATCTTGGGTTGCATTCTTAACCTTCACCTTTCCATGTTTTTGTTTTGGTCGGGAACCCAAGGTTAGGGTTGTCACATTAGCCTTGCCAATAGATAAGATGTTATACATCTATTTATTGTGTCCACACTCTGAACATTTAAACAATTTGTTCCAATTTAAATAATATAAACATTTTCATCAAAGAAATTGGTTATAATAAGGCTGATGAAATCAATTTTAATAAAGTAAAACTTTTAAAAGTTGGATCCAATGCCATAATCCCTATCCTTGTGGAGGTAAGGCCCAACAAACATTTGTGAGAACTGAGAATGAGGCTATTCTAACAATGAAACTTAATGTGAAGTGTGAATCAAACACACAACACAAATTCCATGAAAGATCCCATTCAAGATCCTTGGTAAAATTTTAAAGAGAAGAGGTGCTTTACATGTAAGGTTCCCCCTCCATTGAGGCATCGATTTTAATAATGGCATCAATCCACATGCACTACCAATTGTCTGCAACTAGAAAAGGTTCATTACCCTCAGTGGTTAAGTGGTGTTGTATTTAAGGGACACATTAAATATAGTTGTAAAATTAAAAAATTCACATCCATACTCAAAGTTTGGTAATAAAGAGGGTGAAAATTTTAATAAATAATAACCAGTTTAATGCTATTAAATATGGAGTGAAATTAAGATTATCACGAAATTAAGTCATAATTTGAGTTTCATTTTTTAAAAAATTTTATGGGCACATTCGTTACTATTATTTGTACTACTATTATAATTACTTTGGAATTTTGTGCATTAAACATAATTTCAACATTTTATATACATATTCAATATAATTTCCTCAATTCATAAATACCAACATTTGAAGTTGAGACATGAATTTGGGTATGAAAAGAGGGCTGGAAGGTAAAGTTACTTTGTGAATATGTTTATTAGCTTTGCATTTTGCACTCCCACTTCATCATCACAAATTTCATGGGTCATGATTTGACAATAATGAAATTTGTTTTTATAAGTTCGTATGGAATATACACATATGTCATTCATTTACTTGTACTATTTGAACATCAATGTTGTGTGCATTGTTTACACATGGATGTCATATGCTTGTTCATATTTTTAAACATTAATGTTGTGTGTTTATTCATATTGTTTATACACAAAAGTCCTGCACATGACTTTCATGTTTAAATAATGCATGACATTCATGTGTAAATGATATGAACCCATGAAATAACATATTTTGCACAAATTTGAAACAAACCTATGAAACCTATAAATCTGTGATGATGGGATCCAATGTTGACTATTCATCTTCCAAGCCTACACACAAATAACTAAGATTAAAAAATAAAATATCAATTCCAAGGGATATCAAGTGTCAAAATGTTCCTAAGTAACCTCCTTGCTTCAACTTTGGATTATGCACCACATATCTATAGGTTTCAAGTTGGTTTGGGGACCACATACCCATTGAGAGTCCCAATAGCCACCAGGGCACCATGCATTGGAGCTTACTATTGACTCAGTTGTGGATGAACCTTAACTAAGTTGAAATTGGGTTTCACCCTGGTAACATTTATTGTATAGGCGAGGTCCTCTAT
>Ga0209611_10009454_pt1 | contig 14759 bp, 10 predicted proteins | sample S1TSphgellanicum_3_FD_187693 | JGI IMG/M metagenome (GOLD analysis project Ga0209611, IMG submission 187693) | Host-associated microbial communities from peat moss isolated from Minnesota, USA - S1T2_Fc - Sphagnum magellanicum MG (SPAdes) (version 2) | ecosystem: Host-associated > Plants > Peat... | reverse complement strand
CGAAAACGGAATTCCAGGGCATGGGGACCCGAGCCGCGCGCAGGGCGGGACTGCCGCACCCACGCGCCGCACCCACGCGCCGCACCTACGCGGCGCCCCTACGCGCCGCACCCACGCGCCGCACCCACGCGCGGCGCACCTACGCGCGGCGCACCTACGCGCCGCACTCGCGCTGTCGTTCACCTCGATTCGACACGCTGTGGTAAGACGTTGCGGCCGGCTTCGGTAGGACGTTGCGGCCCGCTAGCGCTAACTTCGGCCGCATCCAAAGGAGGCGACGCTCCGCGCGGCTCAGGGCTGCGCCTCCGATGCGGTGCGCGTCGCGCGCAGGCGCGCCGCCACCTGTTCGGCGCCCGCCATGACCCGCAGCACGTTCTCTCCCGCGAGCTTCGCGATATCACTGTCCGGCCAGCCGCGGCGCATGAGTTCGGCGAGCAGCGCCGGATACCGATCGACGCCTTCGAGGCCGACGGGTGCTTCATCGATACCGTCGAAATCCGAGCCCAACCCGACATGATCCACACCGGCAACGTGCGCCACGTGCTCGACGTGGTCGGCCACGTCGGCGACCGTGGTCTGCGGGCGCGGGTGGGCCTGATCCCAGGCGGCGAGCGCGGCGGCGGCACGTTCGGGCTGACCGATGTAAAGTCCGCCGTAAGGCGGGCTGCTGTTTCGAGCCTGTTCGGCGGCCCGATCGGCCTCCCATCGATTGCGCGGCTCCGACACGTAGCCCGGAAAGAAATTGACCATGACGACGCCGCCGTTGCGGGCGACTAGCCGCAGGATGTCGTCGGGCACGTTGCGCGGATGGTCGACGAGCGCACGGGCCGAGGAATGAGAAAAGATCACGGGTGCCTCGCTCACCGCGAGCGCCGCGCGCATCGTATCGGGTGATACGTGGCTCAGGTCGACGAGCATTCCCATCCGGTTCATCTCGCGGACCACCTGTTCGCCGAACGGCGTCAAGCCATGGTGGGCCGGTGCGTCGGTCGCCGCGTCGGCCCATGGCGTGTTGGTCACGTGGGTCAGCGTCATGTAGCGCGCGCCGAGCTCGTACATCTGGCGCAGCACGGCCAGTGAGCCATTGACCTGGTGACCGCCCTCGATGCCGATCATCGAAGCAATCTTGCCGGCGCGGTGGATGCGCCTGACGTCCGCGGCCGTATAGGCCATCTCTAGATCGGACGGATAGCGCGCCGCCAGGCGTTTGACCAGATCGATCTGCTCGAGCGTGGTTTGGACCGCCTCGGGCCCCTTGATCTCCACGGGAATCCAGACGGACCAGAACTGCCCACCGACCATTCCAGCGCGCAGTCGCGGGATGTCCGTCATGAGCGGCGCATCGGTCGGCGCATGCGGCAGCTTCGAGGTGTCCGCGGCCAGATCGATCGCCGCGAGTTCCCCTTTGAATCGGGTGCGCAGCTCCCAGGGAAGATCGTTGTGACCGTCGATGAGCGGCGTGGCCTTGAGCACGTGCGCGACGCGTCGCGCATAGTCGCTCGCCACGGGCTCGCCGCCGCCGCCGCCGGCGGCCGGGAACGCCCGCATGGCAAGGGCCGTCAGCACCAACAAGGCCCACAGGCGAATCCTCATCCCACCCAAGCGCTCCCCCATCAAGATCCGCGCGCTTACCGATCAAGATCCGCGCGCTTGCCGATCGAATCCCCTGAAACTCGCGATGAAGACGCGGGTGTCGAGGCTCCGATCGCACGCCTCGAGGCGTATCAGACCCCCGACGCCCGGCGGCAGGTGGGCGAGGTCCCATTCGCCCAGCTCGACCGGACCGGAACTCCCCGCATCCAGCGTCACCGCGCCGCAGATCGCGAACACGAGCAGCACATTCTGCGGCAGTAGGTTCATGGAGAGCGGCGCGACCAGGCGCTCGACCCGGACGTCGCTGCCGGTGACGGTCCCGCAGAGTATCAGATTCAAATCCGTACAGGCGCCGCCCTGCAGCTCGCAGCGGGTTTCCACGGCGCCGTCGAACTGCACGAGGTCACCGACCTCGCGCAGATGCAGCGCCGAGCGGTCGGCGAAATGCAGGCGCAGGCCGCCTCCGCGCAGCAGGACCATCGCGCGCCGATAACCGGAAAAATCCGAAAACGGCCCGGACGCGCCCAATTCCGCGACGCTGACCCGCCACAGGAACGCATCGCCCCCGGGCGGCATGCGCAGCGCTTCGTGCGTGATGCCGGCGCCGTTCTTCCAGGGTGTCGTGACGAATTCGCGGCGCCGGATGATTTGCATCGAACTACGCCCGCGCCCTTCAGTGAAAATCGGTCGGCAGGTCGGGATCGAGGTGATGTGCGTACATGCGGGCAAGCTGTGCCGGGGTGGTACGGCCGAGCGATAGCGGCGGCAGCGCGTCGAGCGCGAACCATGCAACGTCGCTGGTCTCGTCGCTCGGCGTGGCCCTGCCGCCCGTGATGTCGCAGAGAAAGAACATCTTGTAGATCGAATCGAGCTGGCGCTGCGGATGACCCGCGAGCCGATAATCGTAAACCGCGGCGAGCTTGACGGCGCGGGCGATGAATCCCGATTCCTCGGCGACCTCGCGCACGACGGACTGCGCCGCGGACTGGTTGACATCTGCCCAGCCCCCCGGCAGAGTCCAGCCGCCGTCGCTGATTTCCCGCACGAGCAGGACCGTATCGCCGGCGAAGGCCGCGCCCCGCACGTCGACCTTCGGCGTGGCATAGCCGGAGTCGATCTTGAACAGGTCGATGATCGGCTCGAGCTCGGAAGCGGTGCCGCGGGCGACGATCATCGCCGCAAGTTCGCGCAGGCGCAGATAGCGCTGACGGTCGAAACGGTCCGCGGTGAACGTCAGTCCCGTCTGAGCGATGGCACGCATTTCGCGGGCCAGGACGAGCCAGAAAGGCTCTGCGTCCGGCATCGGCTGCTCCGTCATTCACACCTCCCGGCCATGAAAAAAAGACCCCAGGCTCTTGCGAACGAGGGGTCCGACTCTTTCCAACGCTTGCGTTATTATTCAGCCGCTTCGGTATCCCCCGCCGGCACTGCATCATCCGCGTCCCCGATCCCGCCGCTCACATCCATGAAGCTGCGACGCCGCGTGTCGTCGAAGCTGCGACGCCGGCGCGCGTGATAGGCGAAGCCCGTACCCGCGGGTATCAGGCGTCCGACGATCACGTTTTCCTTCAAGCCGCGCAGATCGTCCTTGAGACCGCGTACCGCCGCCTCGGTGAGCACGCGGGTGGTCTCCTGGAAGGAGGCCGCGGAGATGAAGGACTCCGTGGCGAGGGAGGCCTTGGTGATTCCGAGCAGCAGGGGTTCGAACGTGGACTGGTGCTTGCCTTCGGTCTTTTGCTTGGCGATCACGTCGAGAAGGCGGCCGCGGTCCATCTGCTCGCCGCGCAGCAGGGCGGAATCACCCGCGTCGAGCACTTCGATCTTGCGCAGCATCTGCCGCACGATGACTTCGATGTGCTTGTCGTTGATCTTCACGCCCTGCAGCCGGTACACATCCTGGATCTCGCGCACGAGGTAATTCGCGAGCGCCTCGACGCCCTGCAGGCGCAGGATGTCGTGCGGGTTCGGCTCACCGTCGGCGATGACCTCGCCCTTCTCGACCTGTTCGCCCTCGAACACGTTCAAGTGCCGCCACTTGGGGATCAGCTCCTCGTACTTCTCGGTCTGCTCGTTCGTGATGATCAGCCGGCGCTTGCCCTTGGTCTCCTTGCCGAAACTGACCGTACCGCTGCGCTCCGCCAGAATCGCGGAATCCTTGGGCTTGCGCGCCTCGAACAGGTCCGCGACGCGCGGCAGACCGCCCGTGATGTCGCGGGTCTTGGACGACTCCTGCGGGATGCGCGCGATGACGTCGCCGACCGACACCTTCGCACCGTCCTCGAGGCTCACGATCGCACCGGCCGGCAGCGCGTAGACGGCCGGAATGTCGGTGTTCGCGAACGTGACCTCCTTGCCCTTCGCGTTGGTCAGGCGCACCACCGGGCGCAGATCCTTGCCGCCCGAGCCGCGCTGCTTCGGATCGAGCACGACGGTGCTCGTGAGGCCCGTGACGTCGTCCACCTGGCTCGTGACCGTGATGCCGTCGACGAAGTCGGAGAACTTGATCAGACCGGCCACTTCCGTGACGACCGGGTGGGTGTGGGGATCCCAGTTCGCAACCGACTGGCCGGCGGCGACCACGTCCGCGTCGTTGACCGTGATGGTCGCGCCGTAGGGGATCTTGTAGCGCTCGCGCTCGCGGCCGAATTCGTCCACGACCCCGAGCTCACCGGAGCGGGACACCGCGACCAGATGGCCCTTCTCGTGCCGTACGGTCTTGATGTTGTGCAGCCGGATCGTGCCCTTGCTCTTGACCTCGACGCCGTTGGCCGCCGCGGCCCGCGATGCCGCGCCGCCGACGTGGAAGGTGCGCATCGTGAGCTGGGTACCCGGCTCGCCGATCGACTGCGCCGCAATGACACCGACCGCCTCGCCGATATTGATCCGGTGTCCGCGGCCGAGGTCGCGGCCATAGCACTGCGCGCACACGCCGTAGCGGGTGTCGCAGGTGATCGGAGAACGGACCATGACCTGGTCGATGCCCATCTTCTCGAGCAGTTTCACGAGTTTTTCGTCGATGAGCACACCCGACTTGACCAGCACCTCGGCGCTCGAGGCGACGACCACGTCCGCCGACACGACCCGGCCCAGCACGCGCTCGCCCAAGCCCTCGACGACGTCTCCGCCTTCGACGATCGGGGTGATCGAGAGACCGTTGCTCGTCCCGCAGTCGATCTCGGTGACGACCAGGTCCTGGGCGACGTCCACGAGGCGGCGCGTGAGGTAGCCCGAGTTCGCGGTCTTCAACGCCGTGTCGGCGAGGCCCTTGCGTGCGCCGTGGGTGGAGATGAAGTACTGCAGCACGTTCAAGCCTTCACGGAAATTCGCCGTGATCGGCGTCTCGATGATCGAGCCGTCGGGCTTGGCCATGAGACCGCGCATGCCGGCCAGCTGGCGGATTTGCGCCGCCGAGCCGCGGGCGCCCGAATCGGCCATCATGAAGATCGAATTGAAGGACTTTTGACGGACCTTGTTGCCCTTGGCATCGGTCACCTCGTCGGTGCCGAGCTTCTCCATCATGGCCTTCGCGACCTGGTCGTTGGTGCGCGACCAGATGTCGACGACCTTGTTGTAGCGCTCGCCGTTGGTCACGAGGCCCGAGGAATACTGCTCCTGGATCTCCTTCACCTCGTGCTCGGCAGTGGCCAGAATCTTGGTCTTCTGGGTCGGCACGACCATGTCGTCGACGCCGATCGACACGCCGGCGCGCGTCGCGTAGTTGAAGCCCGTGTACATGAGCTGGTCGGCGAACACCACCGTCTCCTTGAGGCCGACCGTGCGGTAGCACGCGTTGATCGTCGCGGAGATCGTCTTCTTGGTCATGTCCTGGTTGATCGCGTCGAAGGACAGACCCTTCGGCAGGATCTCCGAGAGCAGCGCACGGCCGGCCGTCGTGCCCACGATGCGCACGTTTTCGATGAGCGGCGCCCCCTTCGCCTCGCGCAGGAACTCGGACAGGCGCACCTTGATCCTGGCCTGCAGGTCGAGATGGCGGCTCTCGTAAGCGCGGTGCACCTCGGCGACGTCGCTGAAGAACATCCCTTCGCCCTTGGCGCCGACGCGTTCGCGCGTCATGTAGTAGAGCCCGAGCACCACGTCCTGGGACGGCACGATGATCGGGTCGCCGTTGGCCGGCGAGAGGATGTTGTTCGAGGACATCATCAAGGCCCGCGCCTCGAGCTGTGCCTCGATCGACAGGGGCACGTGCACGGCCATCTGGTCGCCGTCGAAGTCGGCGTTGAACGCGGTGCAGACGAGCGGATGCAGCTGGATCGCCTTGCCCTCGATCAACACCGGCTCGAATGCCTGGATGCCGAGCCGGTGCAGCGTCGGAGCGCGGTTCAGCAGCACGGGATGCTCGCGGATCACCTCTTCGAGGATGTCCCAGACCTCCGGACCCTCGCGCTCGACCAGGCGCTTGGCCGCCTTGATCGTGGAGGCTTCACCGCGCAGCTGGAGCTTCGAGAAGATGAACGGTTTGAACAGCTCGAGCGCCATCTTCTTCGGCAGACCGCACTGGTGAAGCCGCAGCGTGGGACCGACGACGATGACCGAACGGCCGGAGTAGTCCACGCGCTTGCCGAGCAGGTTCTGGCGGAACCGGCCCTGCTTGCCCTTGATCATGTCCGCGAGCGATTTCAGCGGCCGCTTGTTCGTGCCCGTGATGGCGCGGCCGCGGCGGCCGTTGTCGAGCAGCGCATCGACGGCCTCCTGCAGCATGCGCTTTTCGTTGCGCACGATGATGTCGGGCGCGTTCAGCTCGAGCAGCCGGCGCAGGCGGTTGTTGCGGTTGATGACGCGCCGGTACAGGTCGTTCAGATCGGAGGTCGCGAACCGGCCGCCGTCGAGCGGCACGAGCGGGCGCAGATCCGGCGGCAGCACGGGCAGCACCGTGAGCACCATCCACTCCGGCTTGTTGCCGGATTCGATGAAGGCCTCGATGAGCTTCAGGCGCTTGGACAGCCGCTTGATCTTCGTCTCCGAGTTCGTGTTCGCCATGTCCTCGCGGACCTTGACGACCTCGGAGGGCAGGTCCATGGACTTCAGCAGCTCATGGACCGCTTCGGCGCCCATGCGCGCGTCGAACTCGTCGCCGTGCTCCTCGATCGACTCCAGATACATCTCGTCGGTCAGCAGCTGGCCGCGCTGCAGCGAGGTCATGCCGGGATCGACGACCACGAAGGCCTCGAAGTACAGCACGCGCTCGATCTCGCGCAGGGTCATGTCGAGCATCAGGCCGATGCGCGACGGCAGGGACTTCAGGAACCAGATGTGCGCCGTGGGGCTCGCGAGCTCGATGTGCCCCATGCGCTCACGGCGCACCTTCGACTGCGTGACCTCGACGCCGCACTTCTCGCAGACCACGCCGCGATGCTTGAGGCGCTTGTACTTGCCGCACAGGCATTCGTAGTCCTTCACCGGCCCGAAGATCTTCGCGCAGAACAGGCCGTCGCGCTCCGGCTTGAAGGTGCGGTAGTTGATCGTCTCCGGCTTCTTGACTTCGCCGTACGACCAGGAGCGGATCATGTCCGGCGACGCGAGCCCGATCTTGATCGAATCGAAGTTCTCGACCGGCACCTGCGTCTTGAACAGTTTCAATAGGTCTTTCATGGATTTAAGCCTCGCTCTCGAGTTCAATGTTGATGGCCAGGGAACGGATCTCCTTGACCAGCACGTTGAACGATTCCGGCATGCCGGCTTTCATTTCGTGGTTGCCGTCGACGATGGCCTTGTACATCTGCGTACGGCCGTTGACGTCGTCCGATTTGACGGTGAGCATCTCCTGCAGGGTATAGGCGGCGCCGTAGGCCTCGAGCGCCCACACCTCCATCTCCCCGAAGCGCTGGCCGCCGAACTGCGCCTTGCCGCCGAGCGGCTGCTGGGTGACCAGGCTGTAAGGACCCGTCGAACGCGCGTGCATCTTGTCGTCGACGAGATGGTTGAGCTTCAGCATGTACATGTACCCGACGGTGACCGGACGCTCGAACCGTTCGCCGGTCCGCCCGTCGTGCAGCGTCGTCTGTCCCGAGGTCGGCAGGTCCGCGAGCGCGAGCATGCTCTTGATCTCCTCCTCGCTCGCACCGTCGAACACGGGCGTCGCCATCGGCACGCCGTGCCGGAGGTTCCTCGCGAGTTCGACGATCTCGGCATCGGTCATGGACTTCAAGTCCTCCTGCTGGCCGCCGGATTCGTTGTACACCTCGCCGAGGAACTGGCGGATCTCGACGACGGCCCGCTGAGCCTCGAGCATGCGGCCGATCTTGGCGCCCAAGCCCTTGGCCGCCCAGCCCAGGTGGGTCTCCAAGATCTGGCCGATGTTCATGCGCGACGGCACGCCCAGGGGATTCAGCACGATGTCGACCGGCGTGCCGTCGGCCATGTACGGCATGTCCTCGACCGGAACGATCGAGGAAATCACGCCCTTGTTGCCATGGCGTCCCGCCATCTTGTCGCCGGGCTGCACGCGGCGCTTCACGGCGAGATACACCTTGACCATCTTGAGCACGCCCGGCGCGAGATCGTCGCCGGCCGTGATCTTGGCCTTCTTCTCCTCGAAGCGCTTCTCGAACGACTTGCGCTGCGCCTTCAGGCGCTCGGAGACCGTTTCGAGCTGGCCGTTCGCATCCTCTTCCTCGAGACGGATCTCGAACCACTGCTCGCGCGGCAGATCGGTCAGGTAGGCCTGGTCGATTTCCGAGCCGCTCTTGAGCTTCTTCGGACCCGCTTCGGCGACCTTGCCTTCGAGCATCCCGCGCACGCGCAGGAACAGATCGTCCTCGAGGATGCGCTGCTGGTCGGCGAGATCCTTGCGGACGCGCTCGAGCTCCGCCTTCTCGATGGACAGCGCGCGCGAGTCCTTCTCGACCCCGTCGCGCGTGAACACGCGCACGTCGATGACCGTGCCGTCCATGCCGGGCGGCACGCGCAGCGAGGTGTCCTTCACGTCCGAGGCCTTCTCGCCGAAGATCGCACGCAGCAGCTTCTCCTCGGGGGTGAGCTGCGTCTCGCCCTTCGGCGTGACCTTGCCCACGAGGATGTCGCCCGCCCGCACCTCGGCGCCGATGAACGCGATTCCGGCCTCGTCGAGTTTCGCGAGCGCCGAATCGCCGACGTTCGGGATGTCCGCGGTGATCTCCTCGGGCCCGAGCTTGGTGTCGCGCGCCACGCACGTCAGCTCCTCGATGTGAATCGTGGTGAAGCGGTCCTCCTCGACCACCCGCTCCGAGATCAGGATCGAGTCCTCGAAGTTGTAGCCGTTCCAGGGCATGAACGCGACCAGCAGGTTCTGGCCCAGCGCGAGTTCGCCGAGATCGGTCGACGGACCGTCGGCGAGCACGTCGCCGCGCTTGATCGCATCGCCCGCCTTGACCAGCGGACGCTGGTTGATGCAGGTGTTCTGGTTCGAGCGCGTGTACTTCGTCAGCGAATAGATGTCCACGCCCGGCTCGCCGGCCGTGGTCTCGTCATCGTTGACGCGCACGACGATGCGCGAGGCGTCGACCGAATCGACGCTGCCGCCGCGGCGCGCGACGACGGTCACGCCCGAGTCGATCGCGACCGCGCGCTCCATGCCCGTGCCGACCATCGGGGTCTCCGAGCGCAGTGTCGGCACCGCCTGGCGCTGCATGTTCGAACCCATGAGGGCGCGGTTCGCGTCGTCGTGCTCGAGGAACGGGATCAGGGAGGCGGCGACCGAGACGATCTGCTTCGGGGACACGTCCATGAAATCGATCTTGTCGGGCGCCGACAGCGTGAACTCGTTCTGCGTGCGGCAGGAGATGAGTTCGTCGACGAACTCGCCCCGCTCGTTGAGCGTCGCATTGGCCTGGGCGATCACGTACTGTCCCTCCTCGATCGCGGAGAGATAGTCGATTTGATCGGTGACCTTGCCGTGCGACACACGCCGGTACGGCGTCTCGAGAAAGCCGTAGTCGTTCGTGCGCGCGTAGACGGCGAGCGAGTTGATCAGTCCGATGTTCGGGCCTTCCGGCGTCTCGATCGGACAGACCCGGCCGTAATGGGTCGGATGCACGTCGCGGACCTCGAAGCCCGCGCGTTCGCGCGTGAGGCCGCCCGGACCGAGCGCGGAAACGCGGCGTTTGTGGGTGACCTCCGACAGCGGATTGTTCTGGTCCATGAACTGGGAGAGCTGCGAGGAGCCGAAGAACTCCTTGACCGCCGCGGCCACGGGCTTCGCGTTGATCATCTCCTGGGGCATGATCGGCTCGCTCTCGGCGATCGTGAGACGCTCCTTGACGGCGCGCTCCACCCGCACCAGACCGATCCGGAACGCGTTTTCGGCCATCTCGCCGACGCTGCGCACGCGGCGGTTGCCCAGGTGGTCGATGTCGTCCACGTGGCCGTTGCCGTTGCGGATGTCGATCAGGGTCTTCAGGACCTCGATGATGTCCTCCTTGCTGAGCACGCCGGATCCCGTGATCTCCTCGCGTCCGACGCGGCGATTGAATTTCATGCGGCCGACCGGCGACAGGTCATAGCGCTCGCCATTGAAGAACAGGTTCTGAAACAGGTTCTCGGCGGCATCCTTCGTGGGCGGCTCGCCGGGACGCATCATGCGGTAGATCTCCACCAATGCCTCGAGACGGGTCTTGGTCGGGTCGATGCGCAGCGTGTCGGATATGTACGGCCCGCGGTCCAAGTCGTTGACGAACAGCGTGCGGATCTGCGTGACGCCGTTCTCGATGAGCTTGCCGACCGTCGGCACCGAGAGGATCTCGTTGGCCTTGGCGAGGATCTCCCCGGTCTCGGTGTTCACGATGTCATGGGCGAGCACCTTGCCCTGCAGATACTCGGTCGGCACCGGGAGCCGCTTGACGCCCGCCTCCTCGAGTTCGCGGACGTGGCGCGCCGTGATGCGGCGGCCTTCCTCGACGATGACCTTCTTGCCCACGCGGATTTCGAACGACGCGGTTTCGCCGCGCAGACGCTGCGGGATGATCTCGAATTCGATCTCCTTCTTGGAGAGGTGGAACACGTTCTTCTCGAAGAACATGTCGAGGACCTGCTCCTCGGTGAGCCCCAAGGCGCGCAGGATGATGGTGACCGGCAGCTTGCGGCGCCGGTCGATGCGCGCGAACACGCAGTCCTTGGGGTCGAACTCGAAGTCCAGCCAGGAGCCGCGGTAAGGGATGATGCGCGCGGAGAACAGCAATTTGCCCGAGGAGTGCGTCTTGCCGCGGTCGTGGTCGAAGAACACGCCCGGGCTGCGGTGCAGCTGGGAAACGATCACGCGCTCGGTGCCGTTGATGATGAACGTGCCGTTCTCGGTCATGAGCGGCAGCTCGCCCAGGTAGACCTCCTGTTCGCGCACGTCCTTGACCGGCTTCTTGGCGCCGCTCGCCTCCTTGTCGAGGACGACGAGACGCACCTTGACGCGCAACGGGGCGGCGTAGGTGAGCCCGCGCAGCTGGCATTCCTTCACGTCGAACACCGGGTCGCCCAGCCGATAGCTCACGTACTCGAGGGTCGCATTGCCGGAATAGCTCGAAATCGGGAACACGCTGTCGAAGGCGGCATGCAGGCCGATCTCGTCGCGCTTCGATTCGGCGACGTCCGCCTGCAGAAATCGCCGATACGAATCCAATTGAATCGCCAGCAAGTACGGCGTCCCGAGGATGCTCGGCCGCTTGCCAAAATTCTTGCGAATGCGCTTCTTTTCGGTGAAAGAATAGGCCATTGGGTTAAGGTCCTCTAAAGGCGCCGAGGCGCCGCAATGGGCGGGGCCGCTGTGGCCCCGCCCGATGGTTGCCCGCCGCGCGGGCAAAATTCCGCTTCGAATCGACATCGAATGCACAGCCGCCGCCCGCCACGGCAAACGCGACGGTCGGCGGACTGCACAGGCCGGCCCCCAGCACTACTTGATGGCAGCCTTGGCGCCGGCGTCCTCGAGCTTCTTCTTGATCGCGTCCGCGTCCGCCTTCGGCACGGCTTCCTTGACGGTCGAGGGCGCACCCTCGACGAGGTCCTTCGCCTCCTTGAGGCCCAAGCCCGTGATTTCGCGGATCACCTTGATGACGCCCACCTTGTTGGCGCCGAATTCCGTCAGGGTCACCGTGAACTCGGTCTGGACTTCGGCCGCAGGCGCCGCCGCCGCCGCCGCGCCCGCGGCAGCAGCCGCGACCGGAGCGGCCGCCGTGACGTTGAATTTCTTCTCCATGTCGGCGATCAGCTCGACCACTTCGATCACCGACATCTTAGAAATCGCGTCGAGTATTTCGTCTTTCGTAACAGCCATGATCATCTCCAAATGTCTAAAAGGGCCTTCGCACGGCCCGAATGGGGGTTTTCAACAAAAATCGGCTCAACCGGCGGCCGCGCCCGCTTCGCCCGCTTTCTTGGCTTCAAGAACAGCAGCGAGCGTCCGCACCAGTTTTTGATTGGGCGCGGCCAACGTACCGACGAACTTCGCAATCGGCGCCTTGAGAACCCCCAACAGCAGCGACAACGCCTGCGCTCGCGTGGGCATCGATGCCACGCGCTCGAGGTCCTGCGGCTTGAGCAGTTGTCCGCCCAAGGACACGATCGTCGTCACCAGCTTGTCGTTGTCCTTCGAAAACGCCTTGACGATGCGCGCCGCCGCGCCGGGATCGTCATTGGAGAATGCGAGGACAATCGGTCCTTTCAACGCCGGAGAAATGCACTCGAACGAGGTGCCGGCAACCGCCTTGCGCGCGAGCGTGTTCTTGACGATGCGCAGATACACGCCTTCCTTGCGCGCCTTCGCGCGCAGGTCCGTCATCTGGGGCACGGTCAGGCCACGGTTCTCGGCGCCGACGACGGACAGGGCTTGCGCCGCGACCGCGTTGACCTCCGCCACCACGACTTTCTTCTCTTCCAACTTGAGCGCCATGTCGGCCTCCGGAAATGAAGTGTCACACACCGGGTAAGGAGCCTTCTCCCACCCGCCCTTGAAGGAGCACGACCGTTCGTGCCCACTCGAGGTGCGACTCGCCCAGGCATTCCTGATCCGGGTCCCACCATCTGCGCAGGCGGTGTTTAAGAGTTCCCCGGGCCCTTCCAAAACGGGTCCGCGACTCGCCTGCGGTCTTCGACGGTGGGTACGGTCGGCTCCGCAGTCGGACCCGAACGCAACCCCCCATCCATTCACTGTCGTTCCTTCTGCGCCAGGCCGCGCGTCCTATGCCAAGCCGAGCGTCGACTGATCGACGGCCACGCCCGGCCCCATGGTCGAGGACAGCGTGACCTTCTTGAGGTAGATGCCCTTCGACGTTGCCGGCTTGATCTTCTGAAGATCCGCCACGAGCGCCAGGAGGTTCTCTTTCAGAGCATTGGGCTCGAAGCTCGCGCGCCCGATCTGGGCGTGCACGATCCCCGCCTTGTCGGTGCGGTAGCGGACCTGGCCGGACTTTGCGTTCCGGACCGCACCCGCCACGTCCGGTGTCACGGTGCCCACCTTGGGATTCGGCATGAGGCCGCGGGGGCCCAGGATCTGTCCGAGCTGGCCCACGATGCGCATCGCATCGGGGCTCGCGATGACCACGTCGAAGTCGATCTGGCCGGCCTTGACCTTCTCGGCGAGATCCTCGAAACCGACGATGTCGGCCCCGGCGGCCCGCGCCGCGTCCGCGTTCTTGCCCTGCGTGAACACGGCGACCCGGACCGTCTTGCCCGTGCCGTGGGGCATCACGGTCGATCCGCGCACCTGCTGGTCCGACTTGGTCGCGTCCACGCCGAGATTGACCGACACGTCGACCGACTCGTTGAACTTCGCGGTCGCGAACTCCTTCACGAGCTTCAGCGCGTCGTCGATCGGATAGGACTTGCCGGGAGGCAGTTTTTCCTTCCAGGTCTTCATTCTCTTGGCAGCGGCGGGCATGTCAGACTCCTTCTACGTCGACGCCCATGCTGCGGGCGCTGCCGGCGATCGTGCGCACGGCCGCATCGAGATCGCCGGCGGTCAAGTCGGGCATCTTCAGCTTCGCGATGTCCTCGAGCTGCTGGCGCGACACCTTTCCGACCTTGGCCGTGTTGGGGGTCGCGCTGCCCTTCGGGATGTTGATCGCTTTGCGGATCAGTACCGACGCGGGCGGCGTCTTCATGATGAACGTGAAGCTGCGGTCGCTGTAGACCGTGATCACGACGGGCGTGGGCAGACCCTTTTCGAGCTGCTGCGTCTGGGCGTTGAATGCCTTGCAGAACTCCATGATGTTCACGCCCTGCTGACCGAGCGCCGGGCCCACGGGGGGACTCGGGTTCGCCTGTCCCGCCGGGATCTGCAGTTTGATGTAACCGGTTACTTTCTTGGCCATGTTATGCGCTGCGCGCAACTCCTAACGAGGTCGATGCGACCTCGTCCGAAATAAAAAACTAACCCTTCTCGACCTGCGAGAAATCGAGTTCCACGGGCGTGGAGCGCCCGAGAATCTGAACCGCCACCTGCAGGCGGTTCTTCTCGTAGTTCACCGATTCGACCACGCCGTTGAAATCGTTGAACGGGCCGTGGGTCACGCGGACCACTTCACCGGGCTCGAACAACACTTTCGGCTTCGGCTTGTCCACGCCTTCCTCGACACGGCGCAGGATCGACATCGCCTCCTTGTCCGTGATCGCGGCCGGCTTGTCGCTGGTGCCGCCGATGAAGCCCAGCACCTTCGGCACCTCCTTCACGAGATGCCAGGTGTCCTCGTCCATTTCCATCTGCACGAGCACGTAGCCCGGGAAGAACTTGCGGTCGGACTTGCGCTTCTGGCCGTCGCGCATTTCGACCACTTCCTCGGTGGGAACCAGGATCTCGCCGAACTTGTGCTCGAGACCGGCGCGCTTGACGCGCTCCTTGAGCGACTCCGAGACCTTGTGCTCGAAATTCGAGTAGGCGTGAACCACATACCATCGCAAGGACATAGCAGCTCCCGGGCTCTTCAGCTGGATTGACCGGTCAGAAACCGCGTCATCCAAGTGAGCACCCAGTCGAGTCCCCAGAAAAACAGACCCAGCAAAATCGCGAAAATGAACACCACGTAGGTGGTCTTGACGGTCTCCTCGCGATCCGGCCACACCACCTTGCGCAATTCGATGCGCGCCGCGAGTGCAAACTGCCAGAACTCGCGTCCATACCAGCTGAACCAGGCGAGCCCTGAACTCGCGGCGAGCCCGAGGACCACGAACCCGACGCGCAGTATGAGCGG
>Ga0209611_10009453_pt1 | contig 14760 bp, 11 predicted proteins | sample S1TSphgellanicum_3_FD_187693 | JGI IMG/M metagenome (GOLD analysis project Ga0209611, IMG submission 187693) | Host-associated microbial communities from peat moss isolated from Minnesota, USA - S1T2_Fc - Sphagnum magellanicum MG (SPAdes) (version 2) | ecosystem: Host-associated > Plants > Peat... | reverse complement strand
AATAATTAATAAATGTCAATTATAAAATTGAAATATAGAAATTTAAAACTATATATTAATATTCCCTAGTCATTATTATATTAATCTAATAATAATTCATAATTGATTACTTATAATAATAATAATTTAATTTGTAGCTAGCATAGGTTAACTATTTTTTAAAATTATAATATATTATTATGTCACTTGTTAGAATTATTATGATTTATTTTAATTCAAATTTCATTTTTTGATAAATGAAAAAAATCTTAATAAGTACATCAGTCATTTGAAAATAGTTTAATAATAATATATAATAAAATATTAATACAAATAATAATAAATGTCATTTGTAATAATTTTAAGAAATATAATAAGATGGTTTGGATAAACTTTTAAATATGGGCATAATATATTTAGCAAATATCTAACATAAAAATTTAATATACTCAAAATATACACTATTTAATGTAACCATAATATCAAGGCCATTTATGCTAATAATAATATTTGAATACACATCTAATATGGTTGTTCATATAAATTCAATACATACATTTATAAATCCTAATACATTCAACTATATTCCTTAGAATTCACAAATACACCTTTGTATATTCATAAGGTTACAACTAAATTGGTCACATTTGCAACTAATGGGACATAAATTATTATTTTTGAATGAAAATTAAACTAAATGTTGTTCACATGGAAGGATGAATACCAAAATAGTTGCAAATTAATTACATTATAGTCGCAAATATGACCAACACATGAAATAGTTGCAAAAATGTTCAAATGTAATTCCAAATAACTAATAGTTGCATGTAGTCGCAAATATAATGGTTACATTTTGGTCAATTTCTACTAGTGAAAGTTATATAAATACGAGACATGCCTCAAGGCTCTAAATATGATTATGGATCCAATTTTGCAAAATGGAATGGGGTGCCTTAGTGTGTATGAAGGAGGAGCCCTCATACTTTTATGCCTAGTAAGTATATCATTGAAATGTGTTTAATCAAATATATTTAAATGTTTTATTCCAATATATTCAAATGAAACTTTTACATGTGTTTTTTAATTTATGTTTTAGGAGAGAAAGTGCAAGGTGTTTGACCGTGGTCGTGAAGATGTGGGGAAATGGGCAAAAAAATTGCATCAATTTTTTTGTAAATGTTTTCATCTTGTCCATTTGTATAGCTAGAGAAATGACCTGCAATAGATCTTGACATTGATGAAATGCAAGATCAAGGGAACGATGAAAATTAGAACCTTGAGGGCGTAAGGTTTCGAAATATGGAGGTGGAAGCTGTTGAAGTTCGTGAAAATGTTCATCAATGTTTAGACCAACCATTTAGTTCTATAACCCCTAAATCACATAAGAAGCAGACGGTGCATAAAGAATCTCCATAAGTATTAGGCATTCTTTGTGCACCAAGGAAGAAAAGAGGAAAGTCAAATCATTGCTAAGATGAGGTGGAGACTTAAAGCTCAAGGGGACTAACATTTACATCACCTAGTAGAGTCTTTTTACAATAATCTAGTGTGCAAAATATTGTTGATGTTTTCGACATGGACACCTCTCATGGAAACCCATCAATTGGGGAGGTCCCAACATAGGTGCTAGTACATGAGGCCTTAGAAGTTGTGTCTAATAGGCTATACTTGTCGAAGAGTTAAGCCCATTCACAAAATAAAAGATCGATGATTCCTTCTTTTCAATATTATATTTAATCTTAGTTTTTGTACAACATGTGTGGGTTTAGATGAAAATCTAATGTAGTCATTAATCAAGGATGTAATAGTAATTTAATTTGCTACTTTCTTGTTTATTTTCACTTGGTGACCACTAGGTGGGTAGATCCTTACCTTTTCAATGGTCACCAAGTGCTTCGCCTCAATTTTAGAAATACATTTGCACTTGGTGACCACCAAGTCATCAAATTGTATGTGCATGGAAGCTCACCTGAAATTGCAATTAACAAATTGTAAGTGGATGAAAACTTGAATCGTGCAAATTGCAAACTATTTGAACAAAACAACAAAACAATAAAAAAAAGAGAGCATGACAAAGTAAAATCCTTGCAACAAAGTCAAAGGAGAAAATTGAAGACTAACATAGCAAAGTTTATTTTGTCAAAAGTTGTAGTTGAAAAAACAAGATTGTCAAAAGTTGAAAATCCTAACTTGTTGAAAGTTGAAAGATTGAAATTATTGAAAGCTTAAAAATCAAGATTGCCAAAAGTTACTATAGAAATGCTTGAAAAGTCAAATATGGCAAAAACATGATGCAAAAAATGAAAACATAAACACATATAGAAACCACAATGCATATAATGTTTTTAAAAAAAGAAGCATACCTCATAAGTTGTAGACTCTTGAAACTTGAGATTGTTTCAAACACCATAAAAAAGTTACACAAATGCATCAACATTTCATTGATGAGAAAGTTTGTGACAAAAACAAAACACACTCAAACTTTGCCGTTACTCAAAAAAAGAGAGACACAAAATAAAAACTAAAATTTAAAACCCTAATGCGAGCTCCATATCTAAACCTTAAACCCTAATTACCAGATATGCATATGCATAACCCTACAATCCATATTCGACCCCTTTAATATGTGAATATGAATACTAATAATCATGCTTAGCATGTACATATACATAGTTACGGATTACTACTTGAATGCCTTCTATTGGATATGTATAATCCCAAATATTGAAAAAAGGATAGATTCCAGATATGATTACATTCATATCTGGCTACTAACCGGATTCATATCCAAATTTTATTTATTTTCATTTCCAGATTTATATTTATATTTATATTTATTTATCCTTCATATATCCGGCCAGCACTGGTTCTTTGCTGGTTTGTGAACCGTAGGTATGGAATTAAAGAACCCCCGGGAACCAGGGGCGGTTTTCATGAAAGAGTCTCTATTTTCAAGGAGGGTATTTGATTTATTTTCTATATTTCTGAGAACCGCGGTCAATATGTCGAAACGTCAAAACCGATTGTTCTTTGCTGGTTTGTGAACCGCAGGTATGGAATTGAAGAACCCCCGGGTACCAGCGGCGGTTTTCACGAAAGAGTCTCTAGTTTAAAGGAGGCCATTTGATTTATTTTCTATATTTACGAGAACCTCAGGTTATATGTCAAAACCACCGGTTCTTTTCTGGTTTGAGAACCGCAGCCATGAAATTAGAGAACCCCCTGGGAACCGGAGGGGGTTTGATGCGAAGGCGAGAGGGAAGGAAGAAACATGACGCCTTCGATTCCCGGCTCTTGTTCCTGCCTGCGTGCGCCTGCCGGAGAAGACTGTGGCCGCATCAGACACACGATGCATTCGGAAGATGTAGATGGAAAGTTCGGAGATTCGCCGTTCTCTTCTTCCCCTCATATTGTCACAAAAAAACTGCTGCAAATTCGCTCTCATTTCTAATTGTGATTGCGGGTGGTGTTCACCAGATCTGTTCCCGGTTTCGGGGAAAAGATAATGGAGGTGAGATGATTTGATGTTATTGTATAGCACGTCTAGATCCATCTCTCAGTCAGAACTGCGTCTGAGAACAAAAAGGAAAGAAGCTGAGAAACCAGAGGACATCGAAATTCTCTCGAGGTTTTTCCTTTCACGAGACAAGCAAGTCTGATGCTCTCACCGTTTGCAGGAATTTCATCATTATTCTTTTAAGTTGAAGGTGCAAACTTCGTGACTTTCGCAGTTCGAGAGAGAATTGTTCTACCTTGAAGTGTCTGGAAATAATTCTTCAGGGATTCCTAAGGGACTAAATGCTGATAAGTTTTTGAAAGTGTTTTTTAGCCGCTGCTCTGTTAATATCCTGATCTCAGATTCTTTTGTAATTCTTTTAGATGTCATCCTAATCTCAGATTCTTTTGAAGTTCTTGAAGATGCTATGCTGGTCCCAGATTCTTTTGTAATTCTTGAAGATGTTATGCTGGTCCCAAATTCTTTTGTAGTTCTTGAAGATGTTATGCTGGTCCCAGATTCTTTTTTATTCTTGAAGATGTTATGCTGATCCTAGATTTTTTTGTTATTCCTGAAGATGTTAGTATCTTGATCCTGGATTCTTTTGTAATTCTTTGGAGAGGTGCAACGTTTTGGTCCAGGATTGATAGCAGAAGATGGCCAATTATCTATTGCATGGCACACTGCATGTATCCATCTACAAAGCTGAAGGGCTTATCAATGAGGATCGTCTCACTGGTGGAGCTCCAAAATTCTTCAGACAGGTCAGTCCCTGCCATGCACTGTTAGTACTAATTGATCAGAGTCGGCAAGCATACATAGAATCTTCAGCATGCAAAATTTGTTATGACAATCCTTGTGTGCTCAGATGGAAGTGGGAGGTTTTCCTGCAATTGTTATGTGCATTTAACACAGGAACCAAATTCTCACTCTGTGTTGCAGTTCATCGAGGGCAGTGAAGCAGCCTTAGGTTTAGGCAAAGGGTTTAGCCAGTACTATGCAACAGTAGACTTGGGGACAGCCAGGGTGGGGCGCACTTCTATTCTGAAAGGTGAACCCAGAGATCCAGTATGGAATGAGTCATTTCAAATCTACTGTGCACATACAGTCTCCGATGTGACAATTTTAGTGAAGGATGCAGCAATCATTGGCACCGCTGTTGTAGGCAGGGCTAAGGTCCCTGCATTTGAGCTTCTGTCAGGAAGGAAAATTGATGACTGGTACTATCTTTACAACACTGCTGGTGAGAGGCTCAAGGATGCTCGTATTCGATTCTATCTGCATTTTTTTGAAGCTTCCCGTGATCCTTTTTGGGGTCGTGGAATTCATGATGCTCATTACCTAGGTGTCCCTTATTGCTACTTCCCTCAGCGAACAGGGTGCCGGGTCACTCTGTACCAGGATGTGCACATGTTTGACAACTTTCTGCCACCTATCTACTTGGCTGGAGACAAGATTCAGCAACCAACAAGGTGCTGGGAAGATATTTTTGAAGCTATCAGTAATGCTCAGCATTTGATTTATATCACAGGATGGTCTGTTTTCACTGAGATAACACTCATACGGGACCCTCGACAACAGGTACTAGGTGATGCCAGCCTAACCCTAGGGCAGCTTTTGAAGAAAAAAGCAGACCAAGGAGTGAGAGTGAACCTCCTAGTATGGGATGACAGAACATCCAATTTCTTCAATCAAATTGGGCTGATGGCAACCCATGATGAAGACACAATGAACTACTTTCGAGGGTCAAATGTCAATTGCTACCTCTGCCCACGCAATCCTGACAACAGTCAGAGTGTTGTACAAGGAGTGACAATTGGCACCATGTTCACACATCATCAGAAAACGGTAATCACGGATGCACCTGTGTCTGGTCCTCATGGTTACTACACAGGACAACGAAGGATTGTGAGCTTTGTAGGGGGTATTGACCTTTGTGATGGCCGTTACGATACCCAGTACCACTCACTTTTCCACACTCTGAACAATGTCCATGCCAATGATTTCCATCAACCAAATTTCAATGGGGCTGCCCTTGAATTTGGGGGTCCTCGGGAACCATGGCATGATATCCATTGCAAGCTTGAGGGTCCTATTGCTTGGGATGTGCTGTTTAATTTTGAGCAGCGCTGGCAAAAGCAAGCTAGTAAAATTCAACAGTCTTTGCTCATCCCATTGCAAGACATTCCTTCTATTGTTCAACCATCTGCTGTCACTGCAGAGAATGATCCTGACACATGGCATGTGCAACTCTTTCGTTCCATTGATGCAGGTATGGTGTAGACCATTCAACCATTTAGAAAAAAAGCTTGAATGCCTTCAACACACACTGATACTTTTGAAAGCTGTTCTGGTCCCATGTTGAATTGTCTGGGCTGACTGATCCAAGTAGTCACCATTGCTGTGCTTGAAGGATATGTTCAGGGTGCAGCAGGCCTCTTGTACTACCCTCTGTGTAGGCCTTGCTATGCATTAGGCTTAGGTACTTGCTTTTACAGGGGTGAGCTATAATGAAATGAATCACCCTTATAAACTTGTTGCAGAATTAGGATACTGCTTATCTTTTTGATTAGTGAGCAATCACAGGTGTCACCAACCTGCTCAGTATTAAATTTCTATGGGCCAAGTAGCCAATTCAATCACTGTCAAACCATTTAGCTTTTTTACTAGTGCTTAACTGGGTGAGGGTCTGTTCCCTATTTTCAAAATGTCTTTGGCCTTAGTTGTAATTTGGTATACATTAAAGTGAATCACAAGTTTAAGTTTCTAGGAACTTAAGAATGAAATAGTTGGAAAAGCACAAGTTGTCCTTACAGCTTTGAATTCAAAAAGTTCGGAAGGGGTAGCTAGTATCTGCAATTTGAACAGTTATTGCAACAGTCTGGATATAATTGTTGATCTGGGATTGTCACCCTTTCCCCAGAAGCACTAGAATCCATTAAGGGAAATGGATTATTAGAGGATCTCTGAAACTATAGCTCACTGGTCATCACATTCTGATCTTAACTTAATTGGATGCATGCAGGGGCAGCCTTTGGATTCCCAGAGAATCCAGAGGTTGCAGCAAAGGCGGGATTGGTGAGTGGGAAAGACAACAGAATAGACCGAAGTATTCAAGATGCATATATAAATGCAATTAGACGTGCCAAGAACTTCATATACATAGAGAATCAGTACTTTCTGGGAAGCTGTTTTGGATGGAACAGTAAACAGGACTGTGGAGCTTTACATCTCATCCCAATGGAGATCACTCGCAAAATACTGAGTAAAATTGAAGTGGGTGAGTGGTTTACTGCCTACATTGTGGTGCCTATGTGGCCTGAAGGTGTTCCAGAGAGTGCTTCAGTTCAAGCAATCTTGGATTGGCAGAGAAGAACAATGGAGATGATGTACAGAGAGATAGCAATTGCTTTACAGGTGAAAAGGATACATAACCAACATCCAAAAGATTACCTCTCTTTCTTCTGTTTAGGAAATCGTGAAACTTGGCAGTCTGGTGACTATGTCCCAAGCAAAATCCCATTGGATCCCAACTACAGAAGTGCCCAGGAGCATCGGCGATTCATGATCTATGTGCATGCAAAGATGATGATTGGTGAGTTGAACATTTTTCCCTTGATCGACTTTGGATCAGAGAAGATTTCACAATATTTGAATCAGCTTCCATGGAAATCAAGCACATGCTTGGTGCTGTAATGTATTTAGGGTCTCTCACGTGCTAGCCAACATCATGACCAAGTCTTCTGTTGCAAAATGCAACAGAATCTCAGAACACAGATTTTGTATAATGGTTTGGCTGGGATTTGGGTGGGTAATTTATTTTCTTGTCGAGACCCACTGTTGGGAGCTGATAAAGTCAGTGGGTAGTCATGGCAGCTATCACTGCTACTTTTGATAAAGGTGATGGTCTACACACATAAGGTTGTGACTGCACTCATTGTTCATTGTGGAGATTTCTCTGCAAGTTTATGGATGTATATTTGCACTATCATGCATTGCCTCAAAAGTTGTGTATTGTGGGCTGTGCAGTGGATGATGAGTACATAATTGTTGGATCAGCGAATATCAATCAGAGATCTATGGATGGGGGCCGTGACACAGAAATTGCAATGGGAGCATATCAACCCCATCATCTTGCAACAAACCATCCAGCTCGTTCTCAAATCCATGGGTTCCGTATGGCACTATGGTTTGAGCACATGGGTATGATTGACAACACATTTCTGTATCCTTGGAGCTTGGAATGTGTACGCAAAGTGAATCAGAGGTCTAATGAGCTATGGGATTTGTTTGTGGGCGAGCATATCATCAACCTACCTGGCCACTTGTTGACATACCCAATTGGCGTATCACAGGATGGACTTGTTTCTGAGTTACCAGGCTTCACTTTTTTCCCAGACACAACCGCTCGTGTGCTTGGCACGCCGTCTGATATCCTTCCTGAGATTTTAACCACTTAAAATTTGTGCCAAGTTTTTGAAGTCAAGGATCTGTGCATTAGAGTTATTCAACCAGCATAGACTCCATCATTATGATTGATCATCACAACTCCATCATTGGCAGTTTCAGCTCTGGGAATTACAGACCTGGTTCCTGATTTAGCATCAGTGTATATATCATCCAAAACAGGTTCTCCTTTCAACCTTGAACTTCTTTGTGTAGGGATGGAATTTCTCCCTTCCCTCTGATGCCATTGCTGACAATTTCTGAAGATTGCTGGATCTTGTTCTCCATTAAACAGTTCACTCATAGGGAGTGTACATACATACTGGATAGATACTGTGATCCTACAATGTATCCAGGATCTGCAGGTTGCAACTTCCATTAGATTTGTGTTGGTCCACAGAATTATCCACTTCCCATTATGAATCAAGCCACTGGAAATCTAAGAGTGTTTGCCAGGATGCTCAGTTATACTAGTTGAGCAGTCTCAAGGCTTGTATAAATATTCCAGTGATTCAATGGACTTGGATTACATCTCAAACACTTTTCCATTTCACCATGGATCCTATGCATGATGAAGGTTTTGTTGGCTCTGCTTGTAAAGGAGACTCTGGAATAATATAGCTTTCACTTGATCCCACATTTTGAAGAATGTTCACCAGGTGTTGACTGTGAACTGTGCGTTCAATTTTTTGGAACTTCATGGAACATTTTGTATTCCAACTGTTGCTGGTTTGAACTTGACATAAGGGGCAGAGCCATTACACTATGAGCTATGGAACTTCATCATCATCAACCACTATAAAACTTCACCCTTTCGTAAGTTCACATGATTCCCTGCACTTTCATTGATCTTCAATGACACCATTCCTCCTGATTCTCCAAGTTGCATTTATCACAAATCGACAATAGAGATGAAAATTAAGAAAATTTCTATGATAAAAATATTGTTGTTTTTCTATGTTATTCATACTTCATTCCTACCTCTTCCAAGCTGAACTACCTCACTCCTTTTTCCTGCCTACCTTCATGGATATGAAAAGACAAATGAACATGTGCCTCTTCATGTCCATGTTATGTATATTAAAATAATTTAATAACTTATCTCTTTTAGGCCTATCTACTTAACTCCTTTCCCCTGCACATCTGCATGGACATGAAAGATTTGGCATAAATAATGATGAACCACGAGGAACCATGTGGGAACATACAAGAGAAAAAACAAGGAAAAAAAGAGAGAGAGGGAATATTTCTCATGTAGATGGATGTGAAAGATTTGACATAAATAATGATGAAATATAGGGAACCATGTGGGAACATTAAAAAAAAAAAAAAACAGGGAATATTTCTCATGTACATGGACATGAAAGATTTGACATAAAGAATGATGAACTATGGGGAACCATGTGAGGAACATACAAGAGAAAAAAAAGAAGAAAAAAGAGATGGGATTTTCCTCATCTAAATGGCCATGAAAAATTTGGAAAATAATGATGAACTCTTGGGAACCATGGGAGCATACAAGAAAAAGAAAAGAAAAAGAGAGAGGTATTGTGCTCATCCATCTAGACATGAGAGATTAGACATAAATGATGAACTATTGGGAATCATATGGGAACATGAAATTATTATAATTAAAAAAAGAAAAGGTGAGGGGGGATTTTTTAAAGTTTGGGGGCAAGTGCATTCTATTTGGGTGTAGTCACAATCTAGTGAGCCAAAAAGGAGGTTAGATATAAAAAAAAAAAGGTCAAAATTGAATAAATATTTATGTTTTACCATTTAAAGCCATGACAATTATGCCAAGTTGTTTCTTTTTCATTTATCTGAATGTCAAGGAATTCAAACCGAAAATTCATTTGATAAAATTTTAAGTTTAATTTTTGATTTAGGAAAAATGTCATTTATTGGGACAACTATAAGCATTTATTTATTATAAAAATTGCAAAAGAAATTGTTCCAAAATTTATTTAGATGAAAAAGTTTTTTTGGGAAAAAAAATCATGCACTCCTTTTCTAAAGTAATCATGTTAGCTCATTGTATCTCATTTGCACCCATTTGTATAAATAAAAACATTTGTGACTTCAATGTTGACCTATACAAAAATTACCTAACAAACCATTAGGTCCACCCAAACATGTTGATTTGCAATTTGAATGCTTTATTCAAAATGTGAAAATCCAAAGTTGGTTACAAATTACATGTGAATGCAAAGTGCAAATTGTGTGTGAGGTATCCTTAAGCATATCCCACAACTTACTTGTAACCAAACCTATAGTAAACATAGGCAATTTTGGTGTGGGGGGGGCGGGGGGTAGAATGTTTGATGTTTCCCTTGTTGAACTTATGTTGAACATTTCTTAGCTAAGAATCCCTCATGTAATGTGTAGAGCATTGTTGGGTGGATATTAATTTTTTTTCATAATTGCTTATTTTGATTCTCAATTTTTAAAAATTTAAGAACTAAGATAATTTTCATAGGTTAAAAACGAATTAAGAACAACTCATTACAAAGCTTTAATATCTAAACAAAGTATGTTATCACATTTCAAAGATATATAATACAAAAAAGTTAAATAAGGTCTCTTTCAATTCATCTCATTCAAATGAACTTTCAAACTCATCTAATTCTTGTTTTAAGTCTAATTCAAAATCTATCAATTTTATTGAATTATTAGGAGCCTTGCAACCCATAGTTGCATCATTTGGTCAATTTTTATTGACAAAAATTAAAATTTTCAGGTTATTTGATTGTAAGCAATATTTTTTCAAGTTGGTGAGAATTCTAGCAAGGGAAAAAATTCTTTCCGTTTCAATTTGAAAACCTATAATCCTTCTTTCTAAAAAACCAACAATTGGAAACTTAGTTTCATGTTTCCTCCACCATTTTAGAAGGCATTTGATATCTTTTCCATGCACTTGATATCTATGGAATATCAACATTTTTTAATTAACAAATTCCTTTGTAAGTTCACTAGTGCTAGCCACCATTTTCAAAAATGTCCAAGTTACTATCTTCATCAATTCTATGAACAAATGAAATTTCAACTTCAAACAATGATATAAGACTATAGGATTGTTAAATTTTTAAACTATGGCCACCCTATGTTCGTGACCAATAAAATAAAAGATCAATCTCAAATTCTTGAATTTAGGATCTAGCATCAAGGCTAGCAAATTATGGGTCCTTTTTTCATTGTATCTTGTCAAGAAAGAAAGGAAAAAGTCAATGACCTTAATGATTTCCTTCTTAATTATGTTGTTTGCAAAAGTTCCCAATTCTATATTCAACCCATAATCATCATCATCAACAATCAAAGCATCTAATAAAAGGAGATGATTCATTTCTTCCTTTTAATTTTAGGTTCATGGATATGCTTGTATTCAAAGCATCACTCAATAACCAATGATCCTTGGATTGGTTTAAGATGCAAGTAATAAAAAGAAGAGGTAGAACATCTACTAATAATCAAAATCAATAAGACATATGTTTGTTTTGTCTTTTCAACTAAGTCTAATAACACTTTCTAATTGAAGGTTTTCCTTTGGTAGGGAGAAGAATATGAAAGCATAATTGTATTACCAAATGATTCAACCATATACTCTCAACAAATTGAGTGGGCAAATGGTTTTTAATAAGTAATAAATCCAAATTCTCCACAAATGTTTTTTTGGTGTGCATTATTTTTATGTAAGGATCTATGGCCCTTGCAAAAAAATAAAGAATTGCACTTGCATTCATAGTAAGCCTTTTATTTGCAAGTATTCTTTCCAATGGACTTTTCAAGGTACTATTCACTTTTTCTTCAATTGTTTTGGCAATTTCTCCATGGTTTGCATCCACAATTTTTAATATAATTATTCCATTATTCTTGAAATATGAAACAAGTCCTTTCTTCAACCATGTTTTCTAATCTAATAGTGCATGACCTATTAATATATTACAACACACAATACAACATATGACTTGTGGCACTTTAACATCAACTAGTGATTCATCATTAACATGAAAACTGCCCAAATTGGAGAATTTTTGTTATGGGGTCTTCAATTTAGCCTTTGTTCATGCAATTTTTTCATAGTTAATTACATTGTATCATCATTTTTTGATTGACAACTTGAAATTTCTTTAGACCTTTAGTTCTTGCTTGCATTTGTATTTCCCTTTCATTCATCAACATATCACATCCTTCATCTATTATATTTGGTTCCATTTTTAGGGTGTGTTAACAAAGTAAAGTTGAGAAAACTAAACAATTACATTTGTTCCAATTTTGTAGAATGTGGGAGAGGACACATGCACTTACAAATTATTCATAAATATGATTCACTTTTCATTACCATATGTAATCAAAGTGCCCAAAGTTGATGGAAACATGCAAGTGCAAAATTGTTTCAAAATGTCCTTTAGCAATACAACAAAAAAGTTCAAAGTCGCAAGGAATGTCTTTAAGCACATTATCTTAAATAAAAGAAAAATAAATCAAAATGAACAAAAATAATGCAATTTTGGGAAAAAATGAATTAGAACCCTATAACTGGGGGGAAAAACTTTGAATTAATCCAAGGTTATTTAATGTCAATTCAAGAATCTCACAATAAAAGTAATAACTCTATTTGCATTTTATCTTCTTCTTTAAAAAAAAAACTAAATAGAAAAAATTCAAAATGATAGATAATGTAATGTATTACCACATATTTTTGTATATGGTGTAATGCATAATGCATGACAAACAATTTTTTTTATTCTTCAAATTTTTTAATAGTTTCAATTTATCATCCCAAGTAGCGCATAGTAGCCTAGAGCCCAAGTTTGTGCTATTTGGATCTATAGAAAACAAGAAACCATCACAACAAAGAAAAATTCCAAGACCTTAAAATCAATTTGATTACAAGTTAGTAATCAAATAAATTGATCTTTGTTGCCAATCATCATTTTGAAGCACACCCATCTTTAACAAATAGTACTTGCCACAAAACCAACTTGATGTCATTTATTAAAGTTTGTTCTAACACAGACGCAAACCATGATCATTCCTAATCAAACCATCTTTTTTTTGACAAAAAAATAGAGGGCAAAAGAATATGATCATGAATTTATCTTGCTGGAAACATAGTCTTTCCTCTCATGTTTGATCCCAAAAAACATTCTTTTAAGGGAACTTGAAAGGATTTATTTTTCGTGAAAAACAAGAACACAAGATTCTAGTTACCTATGTGAACCCACCCATCAACTGGGTCAAAACCTATTACTAGGAGCCAAAGGGATTACTTTGGAAAAGGACTACAAGTCCTTTTTCCCCAAAAAATCTTTTACATGCAAATGAATTTTTGAATGAACATTTTTGTAACTTGTTTTAAAAAATATTAAAATTTCCCCAATTCTTCTCATTTTTTGGGGTTAATCATTATTGAATAACTATGAATTTTTAAAAGTGTGCAAATTCCTTACAGATTCAATGTTTCATCTTGAAAAATGATCAAAATTTCAAGTCATCACCAAAACTTAAAATTTCACATTCTTTAGTTTTATTATACTCTAAGCTATAACTTTTTTTCATTTATCATGTACATTATAACCCATTTATATGTGGTAAATGACTCTTATAACTCTGAAATTCTTAAGCAATTTTGAAACATTCTTTGGATTTTTAAAGTTTTAAAATTGCACATTTAAAAAAGTATGAGTGCTTTTTGAGTGTGGCTAATATGTGGTTATCATCTATATTTTTTTCAATGAAAATTATTTGATTATATGAATCCTTTTGATAATCCTTTGCAAAATTGACTCCATTTGACACAATAGGTGTACATTTTTGAATGTCCTAAATTAAAACCAAAAATTAAAATTGGATCAAATGAATTTTTATTCTAAGTTCCTTAACATTCATATGATGAAAAAATGACTAACTTGCCATGATTACTATGGTTCTAAATGGTAATAAAAAAAAAATGTTTGATTTTGATTGATTATGTTTAACATTTGACACGATTTTTGGCTCCTAGTAAATCTTTTGACCCAATTGGGACCTTTTTAGTGAGGTCTTCATGTTTGTAGTAGCTAAAAAATAAAGAGCTACCATGGGGATGCAAATTTTTCCTTGTGGAATCGTAATGTTGAAAGCATCATAGTTGAGTTTAGAAATTGATTTTAGATGTACATCAATGTTGGGCATAATAGGTGGGCCCATTGTTCCATTCATGGAAATCGCGTTTCACATTTGGATGAAGTTTGCTAAACACGTTTTGTCAATCCTAGAGAAGCCCAACAAGCAACATACATTGTGAGGCAAATAAAAAATTCAATCAATCTACTATTTTTGTGCAACAACACAAAGCTAGTTGGCAAACTTTATGTCTAGAGACCATCCTTACCCAACATTTAATAATCCCCAAAATGGGTGGTTAGGGGAAAGAAAATCTACACTCAAACCAAAATCTTATGATTTGAACTTTGAATCTCCCATCTAGACAAGACTAGCATCTACCTCTAGATTGCTAAACCCTTATTGCAAGTAAACATAATACATTTTTATATGTCTTTTTACATCAACAACTTCAATTGAAAGTGTCAAGATTTTCCAAAAATAATAGTTGAACTTATTTTTATGACAAATTAATCATTTTAGCAAAAATATGTTGGTATGATCAATAACACAGATGATATGTGATGTTTTCAACAGACAATTGAATTAGAAAAGTTGGACAAAAAGAACCACTACCTCTAGGCACATCAAAGAAACAAAAATAATAGAATATAAAACATGGTAGGTTCATACCATAACCATGTCAAACAGGGGCACACATGACAACTTGTAAAAACTCTTCAACATGGGGGGGG
>Ga0209611_10009452_pt1 | contig 14762 bp, 11 predicted proteins | sample S1TSphgellanicum_3_FD_187693 | JGI IMG/M metagenome (GOLD analysis project Ga0209611, IMG submission 187693) | Host-associated microbial communities from peat moss isolated from Minnesota, USA - S1T2_Fc - Sphagnum magellanicum MG (SPAdes) (version 2) | ecosystem: Host-associated > Plants > Peat... | reverse complement strand
TCACAGTAACAGCAGCCAAGACCAGTAAGAACATCTCAGAAGGATCTCATAAAGAGGGTGAGAAAGGTGATGATGAAGGAAAAAGAATTTTGGAGCTTGAATTGAGGGTGAGACAGATGGAGCGTGAACTGAAAGAGAAAGATGCAAAGCTACGACAAGTAGCTGCAGTTGAGCAAGAGAGAATTGAGATGCTTGAAAAGAGGGTTCTTGGAAAGTTCAAGGCCATTGCTGCTGGAACGAGAGCAGCAAAGACAAAATCTGAGGGAGTAAGCACAGGAAAGAAAAAGGGTCTGAAAGCTGTGAATCGGAAAACAAAAAGTGTGAAACCAATGATCACCCTTGGATCAGCAAACAGGTCAAAACTCAACCTTAGCAATCTATTAGCTTTTCAGAAACTGCCTTCCCCATTATGTCTTTTTCACATGTCTGCAATTATTTTAACTTGACTAATGGCAAGGAGGTGTGTGAATGAGAATGTTTTCTTTTTTGGATGGGATCTGGCATTTCTTTGTAAGGCTGCTAGAAGTGTGGGACCTCCTTGCGTTTTCTGGTTAATGATGTGCATTTGTTGCTTATGCAGGCTTAAATTAAAGGAAAGGAAGGTGCTCACTGATGTAATGTCGAAGTATGCTGCAGATCCTGCAGAGGGTGTAATTAGTTAGCTGATGACATGGGGTGGGAAGCAGCTTCAGAAGGTTTAAGCCTTGATGTGCAATGCTTTTTGTAGGTATCACAACAGTATTTCTCAACTGTAGCAAAAGAGGTTTTAGCACAAATTGCAATAGTAGTTCCCATTTATGAGCACCATCAAGAGATCTTGGAGAGAGATTTTTGGAGACACAGATGTTGACTGCAAAGCAGGGTTGGGTTTAGACAGGAATTTAGTGATTCCATAGGCCATTTTAGGGGTGGAAAATAGGTAGATTCGCATCTTGTTGATCCAATACTGATCTGCTTGGAGCCTAAACCTAAGATTTGTGAAGAGCAAAATGAAGCTACTTCTTCAACCTAACATTTTGGAAAAGGAAATATGAGTTCATATTTCCTATTCAACCTTCTCATGCCAAATGCTTATTTGCTTGGAGTTGGAAATGTGTTGTTGGTACTGTTCAACTTCCAGGATTTACCCTCATCTAAATGTGAAATCTTCAACCCCTTTTTCTTTCCCACTTTCCACCAAAATAAAGGCACATGTATAGTACATTGATGAGCAAGGATAATCACTTTTGATGGCCTGTGTGTTAATATCAATAGCAATATCATCAATTGTACAAATACAAGAGCAATTGGCTAATGTTACCTAAGTTCTTGAATTTCTTAGCTTGTTAATAGTTATTTTCACCTTATTTGTAGTAATGTAGTACACTTGACTAAAGATTGCACCTCACAAGCAATACTTTGAGCATTAGTTATATTTTTTACACCATCAAAGTTTTCCTAGGCTGAAAACTTGAAGTTTTCCTTTCTGTGCATCTGTTTACTACCTTCTTCTCATCACAGTATGTGTGGTTGGTTTAATTTGCCAAAAGGTTATGACCTGAAAATTGTTGGAAACAAATCAAGGAATTGGACACCTATGCAAGGGCACAACCAGGTAGTTTTTCTGCACTCCCTGTAGGTCAAAGAGAGAAATGGTGGAGGGGTTATTTTTGCATCCTTCACAATTGTAGGATCACAAATCAGAGAAGGTAACTGGACATCAATTCTTTTAGAATTCACATGTCTTGTTGATGTCAATCTTGTTGCTCTCTCTTTCTCGGTTGCTATCCTGCTGTGGTCTAAAACGTTGGCTGAAGTTCTTTCACATCCTAGGCAAGAGAAGTTAAGTAGATGCACTATGTTGATGGAGAACGTCAATGTGGCTTTCTCTGTTCTTATGATAGCATTTATGCATGGCACATGGAGAATGCATGGCTGATAAGCTTGACCTGGATCTTTGTTGTAGACAAACGAAAGGTGCCCAGATTTCACAGATAGGAAGACAGGGCAAGCACTCTGGCTTTAGAGCCAACTGGATGGTAGCAGAGATGGCTGCATTGGCACTAAGCACAATGCAATTGCACTCTTTTGCACTCTTTTGCATGGAATCAGAAGCTGACAAAATATGTGAAGGATGGGCAACATGAAAAGGCAATGCAACTTTTCCAACAAATGCAATAGGAAGGAACAACTCCTGACAAATTCACTTTTGTTCAGGTGATTACAGCATATGCTAGTTTACAAAGACTTGAAGGCAGCAGGCCTGTTCATGAAGAGCTCATTCAAAGTGGTTGCAAATTTGATGTCTTTGTGGGGACTAGCTTGGTTGACAGGTGTGCAAAATGTGGGAGCATCGAGGATGCTGGGGGAGTGTTCAACAAGCTGCAGTCTCAAAATGTGGTCAGTTGGAATGCCATGGCCTAATTTGGACTTATGAAATGCAGGCAAGGGCAGAAGGCACTGGAACTGTTTTGACAAATGCAACAGGAGGGTGTGTGACTAGACTCTGTTACTTTTGTGGCTGTGCTGAATGCATGTGTCAGCATGGTTGCACTTGAAGAGGACAGGTGTGTGCATGAGCATGCAAGGGAAGCTCTTAAAGATTTTGAATGGATATGTGAAAAAGATGTATAGCCAGATGATATCACTTTGTTTGTCTTCTTGTAGCCATACAGGTCTGGTGGAAGGCATGTGCTTATATGCTTCAATGCCCAGAGACTATATGACTCCTGCAAAATTGGAACATTACACCTGCACATGGTTGACCTTCTTGGCTGTGCTGGCCATCTACAGGAGGCAGAGAATATGGTGATGGCAATGCCTTGTAAACCACAGGTGGCTGCTTCAAGGGCTTTGCTCAGTGCTTGCAGAATTAATGGTAATGTGCAGATAGCAAAACACATTGCCAAACAAATCCTTGAAATGGAGCCTGAAAATGCTGCTGGTTATGTACTGTTGTGAAACATCTACATTGCTGCTAGCAACATGCATCTCTGTGAGTGTTGAACTGCAGAGAAAGGAAAAAGGTGCAAAGAAACGGCCAGGTTGCACCTGGATTGAAGTGAATAATGAGGTGCATACGTTTGTGGTAGAGGATCAAAACCAACCCCAGATGATTGAAATTTATGCAGAACTGCTGAGATTGTCAGGGCTCATGCATGATACAAGGTACATGTCTTCTATGGAATTTTTTTTGGATGATGTTTAAGAAGAAGACAAGTTATTTCATTTGTGTCACCATAGCAAGAAACTGGCTATTGTATTCAGGCTCATCAACTCAACTCTTGGTACTCCTCTTTGAATAAGAAAAAAATTGTGAGTTTGCAAAGATTGCCACACTTCCACAAAGTTCATTTCAAAAATAGTTGGGAGAGCCATCATGGTGAGAGATGCCAATCACTTTCATCACTTTGAAGATGGTGTTTGTTCTTGCATGGACTATTGGTGATGCCAGTAGTCTGCTTGTCAATCACTAAATGAAGTTCACTTTGTTTATAGTAGCATGTCTAGTGGTCTTTTATCATGATCAAAGTTCAGTTCACCATTATCAGATGTGGTACCATGAAAAAGGTGGCCACCACCTCCCAGGATATTTGGTTTCATGCCTCTGCCATCTGTAGCACTTAGGTCTGCTGCCTCTTTTTTCTTATGTAAGGATGGAGTTATTTTTGAAAACCCAGTGAATGTTGGGACTATGAAATTGATGACCAGTTTTAAGTGTGGACCACAAATGTTGGAGGTATTAGTTTTGGGCCTTTGAATTGTTCAGTGTATCCACTAATAAGTTGTAATGATGCTTTTAGGTAATGTTTGTATGATATCTCGTGTTTTCTATGGTGAATGTTTCTTAAGTTTGCTGATTGGGCCTTTTCTTTCAAGACCATAGTCACATAGTATGGAGTATTGGCACGAATACTTCAAGATGGGATGTCTCCTGCATCCCCATGCACAGTTGCTGGAGAAGTTTATATACCGCCAATGAATTCTTTGGTTGGAATAACTTGTACAGGGGATCCAAGTCAACCATACACTCGATCATCAATGTTGGACCCATAAATCAACCATACCCTCAAGATTGCAGCCCTGGGATACAAGTTTTGTCTGGAATTGAGCTCCATCATTCAACAGAGTGACAATTCATACACAAGGGAAGAAGAATGAGCCAAGGGGCCTCCATTTTTTTCATTTTAGTGTTGGCAAGCAACCTCAAATGGGCTGAAATGGTGGAACCATGGTAAAGAATTTGTTTCTCATGTTCTTTGTTTGTGTCCAGTCCCCAGCGAGGATCCAAATTGAATTTCAATTCTAGATCACATATGACAAACTTGGTACAAAAATATGCAAACCCAAAAGTGGAAACAGAACCTGTTGAAATGAGAGGAATTGAGGCACATCATGCTGATAGAGGACCATCACAAAAAGATCAACTAGAACCCTGTGTACAGGGAAAAAGTTCTGTGTCAATTCAAAAATTATTTAATTAAATATAATTCATGCTTTCTTTAGAATATCCAAATTTTATTTATTATTCAAATTTTAGAATGTTACTCCCTTTCTCTCCCCTTCTTATTTTCTTGATATGGTTCCCAGTAGTTCATCATTATTTATGTCAATCTCAAATTTGATTTTACTAGATAACATCAATATGAAAAGAGACACGTAACAAAACATGTGCCTTTTCATGTCCATGTAGGTGAGTAAGGGAACCGAGTGAGGTATCTAGGCTTGGAAGAGGTAGGTAATTTTTGAAAAAGTATTCAAAACAATAATAATAATAATAATAATTACACCATTACATGAATAGCTTGAAACCATAGACTCTGGATAAATCTAGAGAATAACAATACTTAATGCTCAAAGTTATTGTACATGCTCTTGAGCAGCATGATCGCCTATGAATTTGACAATAGAAATCTCTTGTTTGCTTCTCTACCCTCACCTCATTTGTCAAACCCACACCTAAATTGGTGTTTAGTGAAGGTTTTGTTAAATTTGTGGCAATAATTAAATGCCACAAAGAAATTTACCATGACTACTTTTCACCTTCATTGGTGTTTAGTGAAGGTTTTGTTAAAGACATGAAGATCCACAAGAACAAAGGATAAAAGAAATGTCTAAGTCTAACTTTCAAACAAGGAACAAGATAAGATTATGTGATTCAAAAACAAAAACACAAGAACCAATAACAAGAACATGAGATGTACAAAACAAACTTGAAAATGGATCTTTATTATCTTAACATATGCAAACATGAAAAGAACATGACAAGGCTATGGTGCAAGATCATGCCTAAAATTAGTGTTGAACACATTGAAGGAAATGAGGGGTCCTATTTCTATTTATACCCCTTTGGGGACTTAACTCAAGGAAGTTTCCAAGGAGGTTTTTTATGTGTGCATCAAGTAATGAAGCTTTTTAAAAACCTTTCTAATTGAAAGTCAACTATGAGTTAATTGAAACTTAACTGAAAGTTAACTAAGACTTAATTAGGAGTCAATTGGGAGTTAACCAAAATTAACTAGGAATTAACTAAAAGTTATTAGGAGTTAACTTTGAGTTAACTAGGAGTTAATTTGGAGTTAATTTGAAGTTAACTGGGAGTTAATTATAACTTAACTAATACTTAATTAGAGTGAACTAAAAGTCAACTGGAAGTGAACTATGAATTAAGTGAAAGTGAATTAAAACTTAACTGGAAGTTAATTAAGAGTGAACTAAAATTAAATTAAAAGTTAGGTTCATGGATGAACATTCAAATGAATGAACTTCATAGAATTGACATCTGTTATAGGTTTATTTAGATGGAAGTATAAGGTGATTCAAAATTTATTGTAACATTATGGCTAATGTTTGTGAATACAATTTTTTTTGGTGCAATGGCCAAATTGTACAAGGAAGTTTGAATTGTTTTCAATCTAAAAATGCACAACAATGTTTCAACAAATTACATATGGCATAGGGGTAGATTCTATAGATGAATAATACTAATTTAGAAAGAGCACCACAATGGAATGACACAAACATTTTGTGTAAATGGTGGTAGCAATTTCCAACCAACATACTTGAAATAATTGATTCAAGGAGACATAAAACAATAATTCTACATTAATGTAGAGAGATGATTCACTAAATGTTTGCAAGCTTCAATTGCATGCATTATAGGTGGAAGAGTTGCTTCATTAGTTGGCAAGGCCAATTTCAAAATAAAAATGGGGAAGTTCAAAATTTTGGAAATGATTGTAGACCAATTACTTTGGATTTTGCATGATTGTTTTAGGTGTTTTAGAGGCAAGGAAAACATCAATGTTTTGAATTGATCACCCACCATTCATTATTTGTTAAACGGAACATTTAGTGATTTCAACTTTGTGCTCAATGGAATAATCTATTTGCAATATTATCTTTTCACATTTACCTCCAATGGTTTTACTTTGTGTAAACCATACACAAACCTCAAGATGTGAAAAAACAACATTTTGCAAAGATGCAAGAAGAAGTGAAGAAGGATGTGGAGAGATGTTTGGGTGTCTTGTAATCTCGTTTTCGCATCATTCAAAACCTATCTAGATTATGGCAAATGGATATAGTTTATGAAATCATGATTGCTTGTTATTCACAACATGATAATTGAAGATGAAAGGGATCACAACTTTGAACCATTGTTTGATCAAGCAAATGTAGGAAAAGTAAGGTGCAGCTTGAATTTTCAAACATACATGTAGGGCATTCAAGAATTAGGAAATTTTCAAACACACTTCAATTTGATATTAAACTTGGTCAACATTTGTGGGCCATGAAGGGCTTGCACTAATTTGATTCAAAAGATTTTTCTAGTGAGATAACATCTCTTGCAATAAAAATCCCACATCTTTACCAAATTTTCAATTTTGTGTTGTGAGGATTGTTATACACTTTTGTTTAACATGGTAATGTAAAAGTGTGAAAATTGTGGAATTTGTAGCTAACGAGTTATTTGTGTGATTTGAAACAATGTAGGTAACCCACGTGTTCATTGTGAGTGGAAGTGTTGTTGCACATGGAAAAATTGTTACAAGTGTCAAAGGTGTTATGTGTGGAGGTGTGGTTGTATGTGCCAAAAAATGATTTTCACAAAAATTGATGAGCATTGGAGTCAATGTTGAAGCTTTTCAAGTTTTTGGTGTTGTAACTTTATGTATTTTCAAGCTTTAGAATTTGGCACCCTTTTTTATTCAAGAATCATAAAAAACACAAGTGCATTTTGGTTTTCCATAATCTTAACATTTTTCAATGTAACAATTGCCATGTTGGTGCTTGTTTTGGGTTGTGCTTTGAAAACACATTCTTTCATATGGTGATTCTTATGTTCATCCTTGGCTTCACACGACCTTTGTAGCCTCTTCGAAATCTTTCTTGGATTAGAATTCTCCATGTGTTTTACAACTATTTCATCAATTTTTACATACTCATCAAAGCTCTTGTTTATTCTTGCGTCAATGGGGGTTTCCCTTTTCATGGGATCACTTTCTCGTAGTTTTTGACCATCTAAGCACATCTTTGAAGATTAATTAACAATGTATGAAAATAAAGACATTTTTTTGGGTGCTTCAACTTGAAATGTTTCAAAGCTTTTTCGAAGGTACTTTCATTAGAAACACCACTTTTGTTGAAGGCAATTACAACTTGATAATTCTCACAAATTTTTGTCACATCATGATTTATGAGACCCCACTTGGTTTCCAAGCTTTTAGCCAAACACTTTCTAGTGCAAGCATGGCGATTTTTGTTGTAGTGTGTTGTGATTCGTTCTTAGAATGCTTGATTTATTTAGCCATTCCATGTGATAGGATCTTGCGACACATGATAAACTAAAATAAACAATTTCTTCTCCTCCTTTGTTGCAAAGTTTTTTCCCTTTCTTGCTTTTGCAACCACTATGTAGCATCAAGTTCTTAAGTTACCATATCTACAAGGAACAAAATTCACATGAGATGTTCAAATACACAATCAATGACATTTGATTACTTTTGCCAACAGTTCTTTCGAAGCTTTTATGTTTTCCCCACCAACTTCTAGAGATTGACATGAAATTTCTCAATGCCTACAACTTATTTGCAATTTGTGATGACTATTGGGGTGTGCTCCCAATGCCATTTATTCTTGGTGGTGCTACATTTTTGTTGTAGAACCCCTTTTGACCCCGTATTGGAGATGCTTTTAGAGAACAAAACAATACCTATGGTGCATCTTCCTTGAGAAACACTAATGTGGAAGTATAGTTTGTCTAGAGATGCATGCAACATTAACTCATCAAGAAGAGATATCACTCAATCAACTTCAAGAATGATAGTTGTCATGTTAAAACCCAAGATCCATGTTTAGAACAAATTGTGATTAGGGCATGTCCTGGTGATTCACAAATCTTGATTTTGGGGTTGTGGGACAGGTGATCTTTTGAGATGTCTTGTGTTGTGAAGAAAAATACAAAACTGGAAGGTGAGAACACTACATTTGGCTGAGAAAAAAAGACAAAACCATGCCTCTATTTCTTCTTTTTCTTCTACTTCTTAGAGATTGTACTATTTTCTTGTGGGCTATGAACAATAAAGGTAAACAATATATGATGTCCATCACTTGCTTTGAACTCTTGTTCTACTTTGTTTTGTTTGCTTTTCTTGCTCTTGCCTTATCCATTGACTAATGTTTTGTCACCTTGTGTGACAAAGTTGTTCCACATGCTACATATGTTCTTTCTCACTAGGATTGTTGAAATGTTTTTTTATTAGTCTTTGAGAAACATATATATATATATAATCATTTTGGCAAAAGCTTTAGGCTCAAACCTGTTTTGATTGACCTAAAGAAGTTTGGGGAATACATTAATCAAAGTGTACGTAATTGAGTTATTTAATATTTGCAAAATTAAATTTCTCACATATATATAAAACACAACAGACATTGTGTTTGATTGATTACATTCTTTAAACTATTGTACAAAGCTTTTTGGTAAGTTAGGTCATGGAAAACCCATTTATAGAATTGGCAAATTATGCTATCATGTCATAATTTTGGTGTTACTTATTTTTATGTGAATTGGGCATTCACATCTCTTATGTAGTATTTTATTCGTTATTATGACAATTTCTATGCACATCATGCGAAGGGCAAGTCATTGTGTAGTAATTGTCAAGTTTCTATTGGAGCTAGCGGGACCCTTGATGTGGTGGGACCTCGATTATATGAACTAAGTAATTTGGAACTTATTTTTCAATCATATGTAAATGCCAGTGATGCGACCACCTGAGCATGTCACACTACTTGGTGGGTCCCACAACAACCATAAAAAATTAAAACTACCATTGAATATTTACACGACATTATAGAATTTCTTGCTTGATTTGGGGGAGTCATTAAGTAGTCATATATATTTCACAACCATCATTACATGACAATTAAGTATTTCCATGTTAATAATGGATGAAAATAATCAATTGAAATTTTTAAAATATATTTTTTGTTCGATTTTATTTCATCCATGAATCATTTGCTTGACTAATGTATGACTTCTACTAAGTACACATAGGAAATGAAGTTGTATTATATGACAATAATAATTGATAGAGCCATGGAGGACACTTAGTCATGGTTGCAAAAAACATTATTTCTTTTAGCACATAACAATATAAATGAATATAAATAATAATAATAATTTTGCAAGTTTTATTCAAAATTGTTTGAATCTTGTGGCCACTAGGTGGCCTTCCTTGCATCCACTATGTTGAGTTAAGTTTGAAATTAATATTTTAGTTCAAAATTAATTAAATATATGTTTCTATTTCTTTGCAAAACAACTATTTCATTTTTCGACAAATTTTTACATTTTGTCAAAACCTTTTGCTTCATGGCTAAACTTTAGATCTTAATAAAACCTTTACATTTTTTAGCTATATTTATAGTTCTCAACAAAACCTCTATTTTTTATAGCTAAATGTAGGCTTATTAGCAAAATGTGTATTTCTTCATGGTTAAACTATCAACCTAAGTCTATCTACGTTAAATTAAGCTAATATAATTTAACATATGATATTTAAATTAAGTTAAGCCTAGCCTTTGCAAAATCTAAAGCAAACCTAGGCTAACCAAGCCTAAACCTAATTAAATTAACCATGGTTAAATTGATTATGGTTAAACTAAATATTTCAAAATTTACAATGCTTAAAGTTTTGATGGGTAAACTAGCCATCATTAAATTAACTCTATATGGAAAAATTAATAATGATTAAACTAATTATGGCTTAATGAACTGTAACTCACGAATAGATTATTTGTGGCTAAATAAATTGTGGTTAACAACATAATTGTCACTAAACTAACCATGGTTAATTTAATTGTGGTTAAACCAATCATGGCTAAATTAATTGTAAATAAGTTAATTACAACTAAATTATTTATGGTTAAATTAATAAGGTCAAACTAACTATGACTAAACAAAACATGGTTGAATGAACCATGGCTAAAAATATTTATGGCTAAACTAATTATGGTCAAATGAATCATGTCTAAAAAAACCATTGCTAAGTAATTTATGGCTAAATGAGACATAATTAGACAAACCATGGCTAAATTAAACTAATTAAAATTGTTGCCAAATTAATTAAAATTAACTTAACCATGGTTAAACTAGTTTTGACTCAATGAACCATGATTGTCATTGTGGTTCAATGAAGTCAAAATTGTAATTACACTCGCATGTCATAAAAAATCCTTTGTTGTTTTATGGATATGGGAATTAACACCTTGGGTTAAAAAGTAGTGATCACAAAGGCTTTTGAAAGAGTTTCCTTAAATAATCAATTAACCTCATTCTAATCTCAAACTAATTACTCTACAAATTTGATTATTCAGCTTTCTATTTGATTTTAGAACTTTTTCAATTTTTTGAATTGCAATACATGCATACATCATGGAAATCCTTCATTGTGTGTTGAGTCAAATTGCACTATCTAACCAAAACTCTTAAATCCTACATGAAACAATTAAAAACTATATTAATTTATTATGAAAAAATGGTTTCCAAGATACATTTAATTTTATAAACACCTAAGCCAAAAATTCCAAAAAAAAATCATAAATTCAAAAAAACAACCTTTGTGTGGTTACAATCCCAAAATTGATTTCACATTTTGGCAAAAACTTTGTACCAAAAGAAAAAAAATTGTACCTAGTGCCAATTTATGAACTATAAAAATTTAGGCTATGTATAGTATCATTAATTTAAACTTAAGTAAATATGTTATCATAATTAATCTATGTATATTAGCTTAGGTATATTAAATGTAATAGCATAAATATACTAATTGAAGCTACCTATCATTCTGCCAAAATGTGGCATCCACATGACTAAAGCAATTTGCAACCATTGTTTAAACCTAATCATATAATCATATTTACCATGTGACAACCATTTTAACAACTACATTCATGGTTTCAATTAAATGATTGTAATCATTTTGTCAAAATTACTTAAGTGATTACATAATTTACTACATATGAACAATTTTTTTTAAATTCAAAAACATGAGGGGCCTTTAATTTAACCCTCTAAGATGAAATAAATTAGTTTAACTTAGTGTAGCCAAAACAATTTAATTGAATATTATGTGGCCTAAATAAACTTGGGCTTTGCAATCCCAATGATGATCACCCTTTCCTCCTTTTCTTATGTTTTCATATGATTTTGAATAGTTCATCATTATTAGTGTCGATTTCAAAAAACAAAAAAAACAGAATTTACATAAATATCATGAAAAAGGCACATGTTAATTTGTATTTTCATCATGTATCCATGTTGGTGGTAAGGGGAAAAGAGTGAGGTAGGTATTAGTTTTGGTTATTGATGGTGGAAAAAGGGAAAATTTTGGAAACATGGAATCAACATTTGAATGATGAAACATTAAGGTTCTATTTGTGTCCAATTTAAATTGATTTCAATTATAGTTATCACTATAGAATAAAAAATATGAATTCTAGGTTTTGCCAAGGCTAAGTTTAACAATAGTGTAAATTATGTTAGATTAACCATGATGAAATATAAGTTTTGCTAATAAGTGGACATTTAGTTAGAAGGAATAAAAATATAGCTAAAAATGTAAAGGTTTTGTCAAAACATATGGTTTAGCCATGAAATAGAAAGTTTTTACTAAGAAATAAAGGTTTATCTATGACAAAATAACCATTTTGTAAAGAAGTAAAGATTAAAAAATTGCAAAAGCTTCAACAAAGGTAGAGGTGTACCCATGAAATAAAGAGGTTTTGCAAGGAGATGGAGGCTTAGTTAAAAACTAAAGAGGTTTTGCGAAGAGGTAAAGGTTTTGCCAATAGTTAGAAGTTTAATTAGGAATATATAAGCTTTGTGAAGAAGTAAAGGTTTAGCCAAGAAGTAAAAAGGCTTTGTAAACTAAAGGTTTGATTAAAAAGTGAAGGTTGAGCCATGAAGTGAAAAGGTTTTGCCAAGTGGTAGAAATTTAGCCATGAAGTCACAATTGTCAAAAATGATGTCACGCACTAAAATTACGTCCATTCATCGTAACATGTTTAGAGAGAATTACACATTCAAATGTCGACCATTTCTTTTGGTGACTAAAATTTTTTGGTCAAATTAATTTTAGTAACAAAAAACAATTGAAAATTTTTAGTCACACAAATTTCATATCACTAAATAAAACAATTAAAAATTGTCAATCGCCAACTTTCGGTCAATAAATTGAGTTTGCCTAATTTTTTTGGATCTGCTTGAAAACTTTTAATTATCTAATTGATAGTGGCCATTAATCCAACGATTGAAAAAAATAAAATTGCCAACAAAACATTTTTATTGAAAAAACTTGACAAAATTTGTCACCAATATTTGGTCGCTTTCAATTGCCATTCTAGTTGGCTTTGGTTGCCAAACTTGGTGATCAAAAATCTGGGCACCCAATTTTTCGAGCAATGCCTAAAAAATTTCAATCACCTTCCAAAGATTTTTAACCATTTGATGGACCATGGTTTAATCTCCACCATTGATCTAGTAATTGAATTTTATTTTTTTGCCCAAAAACATTTTGGTCATTATTAAAAAAAATCAGTTGCCACAAAAATTATTTTTAGTTGTCATAAAAGTGTGGCAACCAAAAGTTTTTTGAATTACAACTTGCCACATGGTTTAGGTTGATCAAATGATACGATTGTAAATCACCCATAATTATATATTGGGTAGCCCATTTTGACTTAGGTTGACCCTATATTGATGTGACACTGGGTTGCGCTTGCATGCAAATTCGTTCATTGCATCATGATGGATGCATGGATGCATGGATGCAATGACAACCCTACATGAAATAAATAAATTTTGCTAAGAAATAAAGGCATAATTGTGAAGTAGAAAGGTTATATCAAGAGGTTAAATTTTAGCAATGAAGAAAATAAGTTTTGTTAAGAGGTAGGATTCTAGTTAAGAATATACCAAGGTTTTGCCAATAGGTAGAACTTTAACAATGAATTAAAAATGTGTTGCCACAAAATAAAAGTTTAGCCATGAAATAAAAAAATTTTGCTAAAAAATAAAGTCTTAGTTGCACAAATAGAAAGTTTTTGCCAAAAGGTAAAAGTTTAGCCAAAAATTTGAGAAGGTTTGCCAAGAAATAGCGGTTTACTTCAGAACTAAAAAGGTTCTGTTGAAACAAGTTTAGATAAGAAGTTGAAAGGTTTTGCAAAAATGTGAAGGTTTAGCCAATAAGTAAAGAGATTTTGTGAATGGCTACAAAGTTAGCCAAAAAACCATTAAGGTCTTGCCAAAAATTAAAATTTTTCCCATGGAGTATAAAGGTTTTGCCAAGAAGTAAAGGTTTATCCATGAAATCAAAAGGTTTTGCCAAAAAATAAAAGTTGATCTATGAAGGAGAAAGGTTTTGCCATGAAACATAAAGGTTTTGTCAAGAGGTAAATGTAGTTTAGTCATGAAGTAGAAAGGTTTTGCTAAGAAGGAGAAGTTTAGCCATGAAGTAGAAAGGTGTTATCAAAAGGTAGAGATTTAGCCATGAAGGAGAAAGGTTTTGCCCAGACGTAAAGGTTTAGCCATGAAATAGAAAGGTTTTGACAAAAGGTAGAGGTTTAGCCATGAATTTGAAAGGTTGCCAAGAAATAGAAGTTTAACCGTGAAGATATAAAAGTGTTGCCTAAAGGTGGAAGTTTAGCCATGATGTAAAAAGGTTTTGCCAAGAAGTAAATGTTTAGCCATGAAAGAAAGAAGTTTTTGCCAATAGATAATGGTTTAGTGAAGGAATAGAAAGGTTTTACCAAGAAGTAAAGGTTTAGCCAAAAATTGGAGAGATTTTGCCAATAGATGAAGGTTTAGTCAAGAAATGAAAAGGTTTCAATGTGAAAAGGTAAAAGTTTTGCTAAGAGATAAAGATTTAGCCATGAAGTATAGAAGTTTTCTTGAAAAGATAAAGGTTTAACTAAAACAAAATATAATGTAAAAAGGTAAAAATAGTAGGGGGATAAACATGTGAAGTATAATTTATATGGAGTTGGGGTTCATTTGATTTGAGGGTGAAAAACCAAGAACCGGAGTAGGTAGTGTGTTCCCAGGTGCTAACTCTCCCAGTCTAAGTCATGGGCTCTTTTTTAAGTGGACTAAGCTACAAAGGCTATTTTCTAGGCTACCTATATATTTTCTTCCTTGCATTAGCTTTAAATTAAGGTGATTTTTTCCTCTAGGTTGTTTAGGCTTTTTTATAGGATGTTTAGGCTCTTTCCTAGAT
>Ga0209611_10009450_pt1 | contig 14762 bp, 10 predicted proteins | sample S1TSphgellanicum_3_FD_187693 | JGI IMG/M metagenome (GOLD analysis project Ga0209611, IMG submission 187693) | Host-associated microbial communities from peat moss isolated from Minnesota, USA - S1T2_Fc - Sphagnum magellanicum MG (SPAdes) (version 2) | ecosystem: Host-associated > Plants > Peat... | reverse complement strand
TCAGCAGCTATACTTCTGATTCAGTCACCAGTGCTGCAAAATCAGATCACCAGACATTTTGTTTTCGATTGAAGAAGTCTGGGTGTCAATTGAGAGTTTACAAGTCTTCCTACTGGTTCATGTCTAATCCGGGATGATGATGATGATTGTAGTAACCTAGACCTTGTTGTCATCTCATCGTTAGCAACATGTTTCTTGCAAGGCTTCCAAGACCTGGTGGGTTCTATAGCTTGCAGAACAAGGTACAAAAGCTTAGAGTAAATCCACTGTCCAGAGAGAGAGAGAGAGAGAGAGAGAGAGAGAAACATGTGGGTTATGGTGTTTTCGGAGTAACACCTGCTCAGTGATGATCGAAATGTTGGTGGAAAGCCTCCTTGAAACTCCTGGTGGATCCAAAACCCCAGCTCCACAAAATTACTCTGCAAGTTGAGGGCGAGAAAACCATCTCTCTCTCTCTTCAGTGGAGTAGCAGCAAAAATGTTTGTTGAAGTGCTGAGTTTCTTGGACCAAAGCTGGTGCTGGTGCTGCATTTAACTAAGTTCCTCACTCCATTCCTAGTTTGTTCCAACAACAACTTGTTTAACTTCAACTCAACCAACACAAACACAAACAACAACAACAAAAAATTTCTTAACAACAATTCCTTAACCTCAACTCAACAAACACAAACACCAATAAAGTCCTTAACAACAAATTCCTGAACTTCAACTCAGCAAACACACACCAACAGAGTTCTTAATAACAAATTCCTGAACTTCGACTCAACAAACACACACACCAACAATGTCCTTAATAACAAATTCTTGAACTTCGACTCAACAAACACCAACAACAAATCCTTAACAACGAATTCCTTAACTTCAACTCAACAAACTCAAACAACAAAACAATTCCTTAACTACAATTCAACAACAATAACAACAACAACAACAAAATGCATTCCTTAACTTCAACTCAACAACAGAAAACAGAAACACTTTCTTAAATTCAACTCATCGACACAGTTATGTAACAATTCCTTAACTTCAAGTTCTCAACAAACACAAACAACTGGATCTATCTGATCTGATGACGGCTCAATCAGGATAGTCTACAGTACCTCCTGTGTTTAGTAATTATCAATCCAGCACTGCAAGTTTAGGCCTAGTTCTTTTCATCAGCTTCTAACTTTTGATTAGTTACTAATCTTGGTGATTAAGCCAAAGCCAACTTGTATCTTGGAAAAGCCAAAACCAAAACCAAAATGTAACAAAACAAACAAGTTTTTGAGGAAAAAACAAACAAACACAAAAGCAAAAGCAAATTACTTCCTGTTTTTCTTCCTTGATTGTAAAGCTAGTTAGTTATTGCAACTCTTCACAATCTCCTACTGAAGTAACAGCACAAGCTTGCAATTAATTATTAGAACTGAAGTTGGCCAAAAACTAGAAGCAATTGGAGCCCAAATTTGAAAGATACCCCAAAAAAATAAAATAAAAATAATAATAAAAACCACTAATACTCTTCAAATTTTCATTAATAGTTAACTGTAATTTGGATAATCATGTTTGTTACAGACTAAGTTAATGGTGAATGAAATCATTAATTATTCTGTCAGACTAGTGCAAACAATTGATTAAATTTTTGTTTTTCTCCAGTAACAAATGACTTGAAGTTTTCTCTTGGCCTGCTTATATGGTGGCAGATCTAGCCTGTAATGTGTTCTCTCAAATGAATATTGTAGCAACAATATGGCGAGCATCCCCAGGCATATTTCAACTTAATTGGCGACACTTTTGTAGAGGACCATTTAAAAACATTAGTCAGTAAAAACCTGTAGCCACACGCTCCCCCAGAAAAAAAGGAAAAAAAAAAAAGAAATTTGGCGACTCTTTTTTGAAAAAGGAGAATTAAAGAGAGAGACTGAATCTATCATGAAAATGGGTCTTGAAACCAACACTATGGTCTCACTTGAATAAGGTGAGAGCTTAATAGTCCTATACCCATTGCCCAAAGGCCCCCAACATAACTAAGCTGATACTAAATTATAATAAATATGCAAGTTTTTGCCATTAGCCTAGACACATGAAGCAGTATGCACCACCCAGGGGGCCCAGGTTTTGTTTTTCCTTTTGCAGGAGGGGTCGGTTGTATTGGATTTTTGTTATTCCTACCATGTTCCCATGAAGTTCTCAATGGGTTCTCAATGGTGCCTCACTTCCTTCCATATCCTTAGCCCTCAGTTCTCTTCTCTTAACCTTTATGAGCATCCCAAAGGAGGAGATCACAATATTTCCATTTTGAGACTGTCCAAAGCTTAATTTATTTTGTGATGAGCCAATCAAGAATGCCCATGGCAAAGGAATATTTTTTTGAACTTGGGATCTCCATAAGTAATTAATTGAAGTCACATTATGTGTGGATAGTTATAGCAAGCTGTGATTAAAAAAGAACAGGATGGTTATACACCTTCTCATGATGATCAACTCTCTTGTGATCAACAAATCATGAACACAAGAAATGGCTGCGGTGTCCTGTACAACGCTAGTTATCCAAAAGACCCATATCTAATTTGTGGCTGGTTGCAAGTTTTGTATAGTAGTAGTAGTTGAGAGCAAGGTGAGTCATGTAGTTGTTTTGGGAAAGCATGATTGCAATCACTTGGGGTAGGTTAAACAAGTAGGTTTGCAACACTCCGTGATTTCTTGGTTCAATTTTTGCCCTACACCCTCCTCCCCACACACACACACACACACACACACAACATACACACATTCGGCATGCTTTATGTTCAGGTCATACTAACAAAAGCCTAACGTGCACCCTGCACATTTGCTGCCTCACTTGGACATGGTGGTACTGATCCACAAGTTTTTACATACATAAAGTCTTTTGGTGAAAACAAATTAATGATTTTCACACATCATATTTCCATCAACAATTTCCGGCAAGGTTGCCTCTGCATACTTGGTAAAAATTTAAGGGCATGTAAATTTAAGGGCTTTACATGGAATCGTACATTTTTCTGTGCATTTTGCATTGGCTGGTCCATACCAGTGTTGCTCTGGTATTAGGAAAATGCTAGGTATGCACTAGGGTATAGGGAACCTATCAGTAGGTCATCAAGTTACCAGCAAAAAGGTTGAGAACCTAGTTGTCGATTCTTAGTGAATGAGATGTGTTAGGGTTAATTGAACATGTGGGTTTAGGGTTTTGCAAAATCTGTGTGATATCAAGGCCTGGCCATTTGTCTGGAGCTCCACAAAGAAAAAAATGATATTCGTTAGGTTGACATACATGTTTATGAGAGCCTCCTTTGGAGATGGCAATATATATTTGATGCATTTAGGAATCATTTTTATGAGCTTTCATTCGCCGTCACAAAGAAGAGTTGTATATTAAGAGGTGAGATTTTCTAACTAGTTCTGCATTTTTCATCTATTAATTATTTTCACTCTTGTAATGTGTTTATTGCTCATCATGTTTCTCAAAATCTTTTGTGTTTCTTGTGCCTATAGTTTGTTGAATCATCTCTAGAGATGGATGCCTTCAAGTTGTTGGACTCTTATGCAAATGAGTTCGCCATTGGAAGGCTTGATAATTTGGTTGTGAACAAGCTCGAAAGTTTTATTTTGTTAGAGGCAATGCTCCAAGTTCAAGGTGTAGTTGATGAAGAACAAGTTAAAAAAGAAGCATTCTAGAAACAATGATTGACACAACTCACCACCCCAACAAGGAATCATTGTTTTTTGACTAAGAATTTTAGTAGAAAAAGGTCCCCCATATGGTTGTCTTACCCCCATGTCTAACTTGACCAAAGTGTCATTTTGGACAAGTCGATTTGAACCTGACCATTTTGTCTTTTTAGTTGATTTTTTTTACTAGATTTTTTTACCAAGTTTTAAAGTTAAACCACCATGACCATAATATAATTTGGGCAATGAAAAAATATATACATCATTTAAATTCTTTTATTTAAAATTGATGTGAAAATATTAATAAATTATCCTACCTACTTACCTTACCCTACTTACCTACCTAATTAATAAACCTGATAATTAATGTCGAAAATATTTAATTTATTAACCAACCCTATGTCCTGAGCTTAGGTTAGGCCACTAATTTAGCCACTTAGGCTAGCTCAAACCACTTAGGTTAGGCCAAGCCTTTTATGCTAAATTGTGTAGTAAACTTCGCAATCTAATCCACATAATTAAGTCACCTAAGTAACCGAAGTAGCTTAGATTGCAAGTGTGAGGACTTGAACTCCTCACCTCCACATTGAAGAATCAAGTCGTTAACCATTGCATCATCACCCCATAAGGTGATTTTTTTGGACAACATATTTGTAATGACCATGATTTTGAACCAACATAATAATCAATTTCCATGAATTCTTTTTCAACATGCATATTGTAATAAATTAACTTGATTTTTTTTACATTACTTACATAAATAGGTAAGTTATAGGTAGGTTAGTTTAAATAGGTTTTAAATATTTATTAATAAATGCATGTACCTAAGTAACATGTAGGTTATAATATATTAAGTCTTATAAGTATTTACTAGGTTTTTGTTTAGTGCACATATTTAGTAAGTTACATATGCCTATGACATTTAATATGTTATGTAAATACCTACTAACATATTAATAGACCTAGCCTAGGCATATTAGGTAGGTAGCCTAGTTTATTATATAGGTCTCGGTTTAAGTTATCTACTTAGTAGGCCTAGGTGATGTAGCCTAGGTTAACTACAAACCTAGTAAGCCTAGGTGGCCTAAGCTTGACTACACACCTAATAGGCCTAAGTGGCCTGGGTTAAGCTACTTACTTAATAGGCCTAGGTGGTTTACGTTATGTAATTACCGACTAGACCTCAATAGCCTAGGTTAGGTTACCTATTGAATAGTTAGGCCTAGGTGGTTTACGTTATGTAACTATCGACTAGACCTCAGTAGCCTAGGTTAGGTTACCTATTGAGTAGTTAGGCCTAGGTGGTTTACGTTTTGTAACTACCGACTAGACCTCACTAGCCTAGGTTAAGTTACCTATTGAGTAGTTAGGCCTAGGTGGCTTAAGCTATTAACCTAGTTAATAGGATAGGCTACTTACTTATTAAACCTAAATGGCTATTATTTACCTAGTAGGCCTAGGCTATGTACCTATAATAAACCTAGGTTAATAAGATACCTACATGGTTAATAGGTCTACCTAGTAAACCTAAAATACCTATTTAAAAAGCTTACATTTCTTAATAGGCTATTTAGTATTCCTAGGTTATGTCCTAAGGCCTACTAAGTAGGTGTAAACTAAACTACCTAGCTAAACTACTAGCTAGGTTATTATTTAACAAATAACCTACTAGCCTATTAATTATGTTAGGCTAAATAGGTAGTCTAGCTATAGCATAACCTATTAGTTAATGGGCAAACCCATCCTTGGGTGGTACCATTAAGAACCACCTCAAAGAATGGTTAAAGGACCAAAAACAACCAAATCATTTTTTTGGGCCTTTTTCATTAAATGTTTTCACAACTATAATTTTTTTTTTCATGTTTATCATTGCATGTTTTAATATATGGCTTCAAATTTATTTGGGAATTTAAAATTTTGGAAAAAAATTTAAAAATTTATTCCTAATTAAAATGCCTTTAAAAAAATCAACAACCCCAACTTTGGAAATTCATAATTAAATCATAATTAATCAATTAATTTCAAAATCTATGGAACTTAATAAATGTATTCAAAAAATAAAACGAAAATGTTCATTTAAATGTTTTTATAAGTTTTCAAAGTTCGATGGGTTTAAAAAAATCAAAGTGTGACATTCTTAATGGTAGCACCCAAGGATGGGCTTGCTTTAATATGTTAGGTTAAGTAATTAACTTAGGCTTAACAAATAGGTTAAATCATCAAATGAATATGGTTCATTTGATTAAAAGTCAAATCAGGATGGTCGATTTGACTAAACCCTCTCCATTGAATATGGCCATTTTGATGAACAATTGTCCATTTTGACTAAGTTTTTGGCTTGACACTTGGTCAAAAATGTCATTTTAGTCAAATGTACTTGTTAAATGTAACATGTGTTTTTCATGCCCCAAACATTTAGTTAAAATGGACATACCCTTTGGTTAATGTGAACATTTCGATCAAATTAACCTTTTGAAAAGCCATGATTTTTTGTAATGTGCCAACCATATTGGGTTTCATGGCATCATGTAATAGAGTTGTGGGCTTTCTTTGTGTTGGATGACAACAATGCCAAAGTTGATGTGCAAGGAGTGCAACTCATAGGTGTATGATGGGTCAATTTTCTAGAAACTTAGATGTAAGTTCTTAGACTTCAACCAAGTCTTGAAAAGGTTTCATAACTTACAATCTTGAGCATGGCATCACAACCATGAACAAACATGTTACAAATGAACATGGCCCAAATTTGGCGAAGTACACAATGCACAAAACTAATCTAGAGGGTGGAGATAGTAGCAAAAGACAAAAATGTAAGAGTAAGGCATTTGTCACACTTATAACCATCATTATTTTTTTGGAGGTGTGAAGCTTTACAAAAAATCTAACCCAATGCAAATGGGGTTCATTGAGGATCTTGTTTTGGTGATTGTTAAAGGCTACATGCCATTATCTATTGTGGGAAGCCCTTGGTTGAAGCAAATGGGGTTGCATCTTTGTGGTCAAGTCTAGTTTCCATCTCACAAACAACTTGTTTGTGAATACCTTCCTATTTTGCTATTAAAAATCATGGAAGTTTGTATGTTTCTTGCCATTAGCTAATGTGCAACTTTGATAATAACATTTGACCTATGGATGTCACGGTTAGGGTATGACATATTTGCCTTGGTAATTAATTCCATTAACCAGAGTTGGGTTCTTTGTCACACAAATGTTGGATTATTTTAAGCACCTAATACTTTTGGTGCAACTTTTGCAAAGTAAGTGAAGGTTTTATTGGTTGAGTTCAACTTGAAAAATAAGGTCATCACGTATGTCAAAGATGAAGGAGCCAACCTAAATTCCTTCATAACTATATTCACTTTTGTTATGTCATGTGAACCTTTACATTGTTTTAGTCATTTGTTGACTTTTGTTTTGGTCATTTTATGTCAAAGGCAATATGCCACCAATGAAGCTAAGGTGGGTGCAAACATGAATGAAGTTAGGTTGAAAGATACATAGACTACTTTCTTGAAAATAATTACTTGGACTAAAAAATCTGAGAAAGGCAGACATGAATGGGAGAAGGCTTATCATGAAGCTAGTTTGTGACATAGAAAACTCAAGACCCTTGACTAGTTTGTGAAAATGAACTTTGCCAAATGTAACATATTGATAACATTCACATATTCCAAGGTTTCTTGGAATGAAATCACCTTGGAAGCAAAACGAGTCTCACATGGGCAATTATTTGAACAATAATTAAAACCTTAAACCCAGTTGTTCATCATTGCTTGTTGAATCAAAGTAGAGGGTATTGGGGTCCAAACACGCTATTAGGACCCACACCCACTTCCTTGGCGCTTTGCTTAATGATTATTTATTCCAAAATATTTTCAAAATATCCGAAGGTTATTCCACTTGTAAGTTTAACAAAATTTTTAAAAAGTCCCTTTGACTCACAAAAATGTTGCATTATAATATCATAGTAAAGTTTGATTTAAATAATGTCCCAAAAAATGTCATTTTTGAGTCCATTAAGGAGCCATTTATGAGTTTTTCAAATGCTAAAATCACTTATTATATTGCTTAAAAAATGATTTTGGGTATTCAATATTCATTAGATTTGTTTCAAACTTTTTCAAGTGTTTCCATAATGTATTAGAAACATTGTTGTATACATTTACCAAACATTTTAAATATTGATTTGACTTAACACTTAAAAATGTGTAAAATTAAATAGTTGTTACACCTAAAGTGTGTCCTAGTAGCGTGTATAGACCCATTGGTTACTATCAGATGCATTGTTTGCTACTTTGGCAATCATGGGGACAATGAGGATGAAATATGATCGTCGAGCTCATGTTGTTCCTTCACTTTAGTGTGATGAATTTGATCAAGAGATTGAGATTTTGTATGGTACAATGGTTACAGAAATCATTATTGAATTGTATTTTTTTCTAAGTTTTACAAAATCCTTCTCTCAGGAAAAAACCCACAACATGGTTGATTAGATGTGGATTCATGTTCCAAAGGCATGGATTGCATCATGGATTCCATTAGCAAGGATCAAGTTGCCATATTAGTGCAACAAGATGATGAGTTAGTTGTGATGCCCTTGTTGAAAATTGTGATGAGATTTTTGAATCTAAATCAAGCTGCAAGCTCAATTCTTCCATCACTTGAATTGCTTTTGATTTCAATTGGGTTGTTTGGGTTAGCAACTTCAACATAAGAGGCAACTAAGGGCCTTTTCAAAGCTAAACTATGTTTGTTTTGCAGGTTCAATGTGGAGGATGTTGATGGCCTTGATCCTTTGATTTGATGGTCTGTTAATGAATCCAAGTTCCTGAATGTCGATTTTTTGGCACGACAGATTTTAGGCATCCTAAGTTCACATATTGAGATTGAACAGATCTTCTCCGTTGCATGTGTGCTCATTAATTTGCAATGGTGTTGTCTTGGGGTTGAAAATCTTGACAAACTTGTCATGATTTACAAAAATTGGCATGTTGATGTGTGAGTTGATTACAAGCTTGTTGTTGGAGATAAATTGTGAGAATTTTTTTTGTGGTAGAGGAGATGTTATTGGAAGAAAATGAGGAGTTGCTTGAAAAGGCAAACTATTTTGAGGAGAAATAATCATGTGTTTGAGGATGCTAGATGGGTTGCTTATGCATTTTGGTACCGCCTTTAGATGTTCATATACATTGCTGATTATAGTTGTTTGAATATATTGTTCCACAAGTTTAACCTATGCATGATGTTGCTTGACTCTTGAATCATTGAATGCTTGTTTTCTTATTTGTTTGTAATTCTTCTTGGCATCCTAGCACTTTGTTTTTCTAGTTGGAAACATACACATTAACAATGAAAAACCAACAATGAAAAACCCTAAACCTAACACCAATACTTGAGTTCTTATTTTGCCAAGTTCAACGCTCACATACCTGATGGATACTGATGTTGCCAATTTTCAGCCAGCAAGCTATTGATACCACACTGATACCAAAAAAAGGAATTAAAAAAAAAATTAAAAGCCTAATCCAAATTTAAAAATATAAAAAATTGATACCAAGAAACTCCTGGTATCTGCAAAACCTGATACTAGAACAACACTGGTCCATACTTGCATCTGGATCATGGAAATCTGATTGGGTATTTTGGCAGTTATTTCTTGATCCCTTTTCAAGAAAGGGACCTCTAAAATTGAGCCTTTGCTTTCATGATAGTGTAGCTCCTCCATATTATGTTGTCTCAATATCATAAGAGTATGAGAAGTAGTAATGTTATGCAATTACAATTAGAAGATGCAATCATAATTGGTGTTTTCAAACGGATGATGATCAAAACTGTTTGTCACTCAGCAAGAATCAAAGGACAATAATGGCTATTGAGACAACATATTATGGAGAAGCTGCACTAAACTGGGCGGCTGTTACAAAACAGAATTCCCCTATGACATTACTGATATTCATAAAGTGACCCCCTTTTGGGCCTTCTTGCATCCCCAAGCCCTCTTTCAACCTCTAAACATTACCTGCAAAGTAATGAAATTCTATTATATATGAGTACAAAATGTTGAAACCGAGGATTAAATGCATGAGACTAGAATATCTATGGTTGAAAACAATAAGGAAAAAAAATTCAAATTTGGTGCTAACTTGAGTTTCAGTCCCTGTTTAAGCCCAATGTACTACTGTTTTTCACTGTTTTTTTATAGAAATCTCAAACAAAATAGGGTAGGGGTAGTAGCTGTGCTGTGTTTTCTTACTTCCCCAAATCTCTCTTTTGTGGGAGGGGATTTCACAGCTCCCAGCTTGAGATTAGTGATTTCTATCCCCTCCACCTGAAGATTTCATTTCTCCATCCCTTCCTGCAGGGATTTCCTCTTTTTCATCACACTGTTGCTTCGGTCCTTATGCTATGTAAAGCCCACTGTCCAGGGCTTCATGGAAAATTGGGACTCCCTGGGCTCCTGCCTAGAGGTCTTTTATTTCCATAAAGACCTGGTCCTAGGGCTTTACCCTACACCTAAAAACCTCTGAAGAAATTCTTAGTGTAGTTCGAGGGCCGCTTACAACTTGTAAGATCCTGTGGGGCATTTTGAAAAATGAAACTCCTGCAAGAACAAGCATTTCATTTTCCAAAACTGCCTATGTCATTTTTTACTTTTTCCTCATGATACCCGATGCATATCCTATGGGTACCCACTGGGTATCATGGGAAAAAAAGTTTTTAAAAGAAATTTGATGGAAATCTGTGGCATTGCCCTCGGGCTGGGGGGTTTACACTACACAAAAAGTTTGCAGATGGCAGGGGGCCTATGGAGAATGATGGTTGCAGAGCGAAAATTAGGGGAAATGAAGTTCCAATTAGGGCAAGCTGGCCAACTGGGTGCTTGTAAAAATTGGCCAAATTCACATATTAGCTAACCATGGCTGAACAAAATGATGCACAAGGTTACTTACATTAGCTTTGTAGTTGTGCATTTGTGACTTCTTGGGTTACAACTATGGATTTGCACTTCAAGAGCACAATAGTACTCAGTTCTTCAAAAGTGTTTCCTCAAGGGGACCATTAGGTAAATCATTATCCCTTTTTTCTTTCTACCAAACAAAAACTACAGGCAAATGAGGGATCATCTCCTAGAATTAATTTTATCACTCTACTTCCCTTAAACACATTGAAATTTCAATGTGATATATGTTAGAACAACAATGTGCATGCACCTGAAAATGGAGAACATCTTGTGCATGAAAATCATGGCTATGATAGTGGTGGTGGGTTTTATACGATGCTTTGATTACATGTTCATTTTGCTGAAGATGGGGGTTTGAAATTTAATCTTCTAGACTTGTTGTTTCATGAGTTTTACCAAGCTCCACCACTACTTGAGACAGATTAATGGGAACAAGTTTGAGCTGTTGCTGCTGCATTCCAATAAGATGCTGCAATTCTAATATATCTCCAGTCTCAGAAATGGGTGTAGAAAAGGGCCTGGTGTCATCCATATTGGAGCTTCTAGCAGCACCAGCTTCTTCTTGCACATTGCTTGCACTTGCAGAAGAAAGACTTGATGATTTAAGATCAGGTGGGAGAGGAGCAGGGTGGGCAAAGTACATGGGCTCTTGTGTCCCAGGAACCTGAACCAAAATCATAGTTTCGAACTGATGAACAACATCATCATCAACATCATCATCATGATCCCTTGAACTCCTCACTGAATTATTGAAATCATCCTGATCATCAGGACTTGCGCCGCCCCCCCCATTGTCATCAGCAGAAGAAGAGTTGAGACCTGCACTGCTTTCATTGTTTTGCAAGCGGTAGTGATAGTGGTTCATGTAATGGGAATAACATAAAAGAGCAATAGCTACAATGATGAGAAACAGCATGGATGCCATTCCTGCAATCACAAAGAACATGGTTGGCGCTTGCTGATATGTGCTTGTGCTTGATTCATCATCCCCTTGATTTGAGTAATCCGTATCATTTGGGGCTGGAGAAGAAGGAGGAGGAGCAGGAGGAGGAAGAGGTGGTGGTGCTCCAGGTGGTAGTGGTCCTAAACCCAACATTGTTGAGGAAGTCTCTTTCTTTGGCAGCAAGAGAAGCATTTTTCTGCTCCACCCTGAAAATTTCCAAAATAATTTTTTTAACCCATGACCTTTTCCTCTCATCAAAACCATTATACTTGAAGAAATAACAATAAATATGATGAAGCACAACAATTGAAACTTGTGTTAATGAATTTGATTTAAACTGGATGTGAACACTTCTGCATTCCAATTCATAACCTGTTCACAAGATCAGAGGGTAACTTGCTGCTTACCATGAGAGAGCCCATGTGGTGATGCCCAACACCCATGTGTGACATATGAACTGAATGTGGTCTGAGCCATGTAATGAAATCCAAAAGCTTGTGTTCAATTTGGCCACAGCAAGGTGAATCTGCAGAGTACCTTAGCTGCTCTTGCTGATCGTATTTTGTGCACAAGAAGTGCAGTGTAGGAGGATCTTTTGTTGTTGTGCTACTGGCGGCCGTTTGCATGCAGATGCTGCCGGGGTGACAGGAATAAAATACAACTTTTTCAAATTTAGCTGCACATGAATTGTTCTCCATTGCTCTTGCTTAGTGCCACATGTTCTGTGCCACATTACATTTCTGTGTTACCACACAATTGATCACATATTGAACATTGTCTGCAATCCAAAAGTAAACCAAAGTCCTGCTGATGATTTCATCCCTAACTTAAAAAATCCAGTCCCCACATGCTCCTCCTGCGTTACAGAGTGTAACTTTGAAGTTGGGTATTATTGGTTGATCAATGCAATGGGTTCATACTCTGGCCCTCTCCTCTCCATGTCCTTCTGAACAATCCGAGTTGATATAGGATCAAAGACTGAAAGAATTTTTTGTCTGTGGGCTACACTAGATCCCGGAAGTAAGTTTCTAGTATAATTGTTGTTCTTGTTGGTGGTGGTGGTGGTGGTGTTGCTGGTCATGATGAGGGCAAGTCCCAAAGGTCCACTGTTTGAGATTGTTAGTAGTGTGACCAATGTGGTATGACCAAGGGATTTGAAAAGGCATGAATCCAGGCCCATGAATCCACTGATGGTTTTTTTTTTCAGGTTTTTTCATTTTTTGCTGGAATTTTCTTCTATTGGGTTTTTAAATTTTAAAATCATACTAAGTATTACTAGTACTAATTAATATCCTTGGTGCTCAGCCAGCCAAGCCTTCTCTAGGAAATTGTGTGTCAAATTTTGGAAAACTTGGCTGAAAGTTTGAAAGCTTGAAATTTTCAGTTTAGTATTAGCTAGTCATCTTCCTGTTTAGTTGGCTTTTTCTATACACAAACCCATGCTGTGCTCACTCCCAACACTTTGCCAACCTCGTTGCTTATGTATTTAAATATTATTTCCCACAATGGTTTGTTTTCCCTGTAAATCTTCCCAGATGTCATCTTGGCAGTAAACTTCTTTGTGTTTTTGTGTTGTCATGCATCAGCTTGGAGTAGCTTAAAGTGGAAAGGGCTTGTGCATGATGGTCGTTTTTGGGTTACAAGCTTCCAGTGAAAAGATCTTGGTAGCAGATTTTAAAAGCTAAATTTGTAATTGATTCCATTTAGAGGAAAAATGGAAGAAGTGTAATTTTTGGGTAGTTCTCAGAAATTGAAGTCATGCCATCTATCAACATTTACAATAATTTGTTGTTAATCCATCATTTTGAGTTTGAATGTACTAGGGCTTTAATTGAGTAACACTGGAGCCATGCTGTCCATTTGGTAGTGAAGGCAATGGTGCCTCAAACTTGCTATTATTTTTGTGTCTTTCCAAAGAAATAGTGAACATGGGGATTCAGAATTTGTGATTTCTCAAGTTCCCTTTTTGTTTTGCATTTGCACAAATAACAGAAACTTTCCAGCATTTCTTTAAAAAAATTCTTGTGAACCCAAATGCACACATTGATCACTCAAACAAACAACTGTGAACATTTCAGCAGCATCAAGTCTTTTAATGTACCATTTTCCAAAAAAAAAGGTTTGTCACCTTCTCAAATTGCATACCTTTCATAAACCTTAGAAGTTGAGTAAGTCCATGAAAAGTTGTGCAATTGCATAATTCGTGGTATCCTTGCGGCACTAATTTTTTTAATCACCATGTTCAAGGCTTAAAGCTGCAATGAAGCCAGAGTGACTGAAGGGCCAACTAATCCAGATGTATGAAGCAGCATTATAATTCGTATTCTACAAATTTTGTCTTCAGAGCTTGCAACCAACATTTTGGAACAAACCGAAAACATTTACACTACAAAACATTGAGAGAATTCCTGATAACCCAAACAAAACCACACTCTGAGCAATAGAATGATTGATCGAAGGGGTGAGAGCAATTATTGTATCAACTTCCCAGCAAGAATTTTTCCATATCTATGGAAAGAACATCTACAGTTGAGCTACCCATAATGTGAGGAGGCAGTAGTAGAAAAAAGATGGAAGTGTGTGGCGCCTCTGGTTCCTTAACCTTGATCTGTGCATGTGGGTGAAGAAAATTGCATAGGCAATCATGACTGAGGCATCAGAAAGTGAGAAATAATTAGGCAGATGATCATGACTTAGCATCTAGTTGGTTCTCATACTTCAAAAGCTCACTCTCAAATTGTCCCATCTAGAAACCATCATCCGTAAAAGAAATTGTTCTACTTGTTGATGGAGCATGCATTAAAGACTCTTTTCTGAATAGGAGTGAAAACAAGGGCAACATCACAGGTCTAATTTCTTCCATGTTCATCATTCTCCACAAAAGCTTATGAATAATCAAAGCTCACCAAGAATAGGAAATACAAAAACCTAGAACAAGTAGATTTTTGGAAATCACCTTGATCTCTGCATATGCAATTTTGTACCTCGTTCCCGCTCCTCATCATATTCATCCAAACACTATTCTTCAACTCACCACTTAGTATAACAGCAAAGCTCTATCTGTCATATGTCTGATGATGCAATTGCACTTGGATAATAACAAAAGAAGTTAGATATCAATGTACAAATGGAAGGAAAAAAACTCTGTTTAGCATTGGAATAACACTAATATATTTTCAAGTCA
>Ga0209611_10009449_pt1 | contig 14762 bp, 8 predicted proteins | sample S1TSphgellanicum_3_FD_187693 | JGI IMG/M metagenome (GOLD analysis project Ga0209611, IMG submission 187693) | Host-associated microbial communities from peat moss isolated from Minnesota, USA - S1T2_Fc - Sphagnum magellanicum MG (SPAdes) (version 2) | ecosystem: Host-associated > Plants > Peat... | reverse complement strand
GGGGGGTATGTAGGGTCTCTATGTTCATGATAATGTTCGGAGAAGGATGGGTAAAGCATCAAACCCGTTGATTGGTGGGGGAAGGGAGGGCACTATTCTCAAAATGCGTGACATGACTCCGTTACTACTTCATCCTAGGCCCCTTATGTTGGGAATCCGCTGGCCACCAGTGATTTCCGTTTTTTGAAAAATCTTCAAAAATAGTCAAAATGTTACACAATTTTGCAAGCAGGGAATAATATTCTGTTATATATTCCCTTTTCTTAATATAAAGAATTGGCAAGTTGCAATAGAAAAGTGTTGTTTTGTTTTTTTGGGGTGGGGGTGTCATCATATTCATGTTCTACTGGCTACATGTTCAGAAGTTCTGCGAAAAAGAATCGCCAGTTAAGGCTGCCTAAGGCTCCTTGCCACTGAATTCCCATCAGGGAAATGGGAAAAAAAAAAAACACTGCCTGCTACTCCCTCTGTTACTCTGAGGTTTTAGGTGCCTTATACTTTAATAACAGCTAGGCACACCAATAAAGAGATGAAAACCTGCCAATCATAAAAAATAAACCAAAGCACCAAAAAAATGGGGAATACAAGGAACAAAATGAAAGGACGCACGTGCAAGAAGAACCACCTAAGAGGCTGAATCACAAAAGGAACATCAAGTTCCGGACCCCCTCCTATCACGAGAAGTATATCAAATAAGGAAAGGGAAGGGTAGGACCTCTTGAAAGGACACCTAGCTTAGAAGAACCCTCACCTACTGCAACAGCACATCTCAAAATAGAGAACACCTATGCACACACATGTAATGCCATTGACACCCTCTGCCTATAAAATGTGTGTCAACCTATGTCAATAGTAGACTTTAGATGTATTGCTTTATCTTTCTAGGGTTTTGTCCCTTCTGACCTTTTGCGCTGTCCCTTCAACTTGCTTTCCAACAAGTTGCTGGGGGATTTTGGTCCCTCTGCTCCAAAATCAACTCTTTCCTTTACAATTGGCTGCCTTGAGTAGGTCCGCGGTGCCCCCTTTGGCCAGGCGGGCCCTGTATCAAAACCTTTCCATTATATCCAACATTCAGTATTCTGTATTCAGTCTAAACCCTAAACTAGTGAAAAACTAAATACATAGTATAGACTAAGGAACTATTAAGATATCAGCACTTGGGGCAATCGTTATCATTCTTTTCCTTTTTATGGCAGCTCTTGCAAAGTGTCACTAATCTGGAAGAGATGTTCTGGAAGGAGACAAAATTGAACCAAAAAGTTGCTTTGAAAATCAAGAATTGGACGTCAGGGGTGATGGCTCATGATCTGTGGTGTCGGCCCGATCTGGGACCCCATGAGCTGTAAAAACTTTCTGGGTTCAAACCCACCGACTGGTGTGTGCAAGTGAAAGCCCTGTTAGCCCTTTGCCACTCTGAGCTTGACTTGGTGGTGCCATGAGCTTTGCAGGTTGGGTCTGCTGTTGTGCTTAAAAATTCAAGAACCCAACAACATTGCACCAAACTTTCCCTGGTTATCAAGGTAATTCTTTGATCTCATAAATGTTATTCTCAAAAAATCAAAGAATTGGTTCTGATGTTGATACAACCCCATTCTCAGAGGGGCAAAAAAAAGAAAAAAAGAAACTGGAAGTGATGGTTGTTTGATTTTCAAAATCCAAAAACTTGGACCTGAGGATGTATGGACATATGCCACATAATGAACCTCCTTTTTTGGATTTTCTGGGGATCAACTTTACACTTCTGCATTTCAAAAATCATATGTTTGGTAGACAAAATGGACAAGGAATAGGTGAGAAAATAAAGATGATGAAAAAATGCTTTTCCCAAAGCTCTCAACCTAACCTTAGAATCTCACAAGTTGCTAGAAAGTGCTGATTCTTTTAAACATAGTGAATACCCATTCGCTATATCAGAATCAACAATACTTTCACAAATATTGAAATGACCATCCAATGTCAAACCTATTTTAGTAAGCAAAATATCTCCTAGTTCCACATTTGGAAACATGTTCAATTTTTTATGTATATAAATAATTTGGTAGCATGTTGATCTATCCAACGATATTACACTTGAATTGATGTTTTAAATTTATGAAATTATCATAGCGTGTTGAAGTATCTCTATGAAAGTTGTTAAATATACACATTGCCCCAAGATAAAATTTCCAATGTGTTTTCTGGACTCTGAAAACTGTTAAACAAGTAGTTCATTGTGTCAGGAATTTCTCAAAGGGAGAGGGGTGGGTTTTCTTTTGTACTTGAAAAGTATGTGAGAAAAAATGCAAGGCTCCATATATTGGTTGTTGGGAAAATTTTATACTTCAATTAGTTTTATAACATGGATTATGTTTATTCAAATTTAATTAATGTAAGTTATGCCTTGATAATAAAATTTTAAAAATAGAGAAAATATAACTTATGTGCAAGAGACTTTAGTTATTAATAGGTTCAACTAGTAGGATCGAAAGGGTGTAATTTATATGGAAGGCTCCAAAATAGACGAGACATAAATAATGAAGTGATATTATTTAGTTAAAATAACGAGTTGATGAAGGCTAGATGCAATAACTTGGTGATCCATTTCATTGGGTTGTAATGCATGCCATGTTTGCTTTGATTTTGGAACTTAAAAAACAAATTGGGTATTTTTTTCCCATGGAAACAAACCAAATGTTCACAATGTGTAATGACTTTGTGCATGTCATAAATGTTGATAATTTAAAATGTGATTTGGGATTGAAATGTTTGTTAATTTAATTCTAAAATTAAATTTGAGCAATTCATGCATGATGATTCTTTAGTCACACACAATCACCCTTTTTCATATATCCTTTCTCATACCTTCAATTAAAAATAAAATTTTAAACAAATTTATGTGATTCAATGTAAATGTTAAATTAAGTTTAAGGTGCTTTAAATATTTGGATATTAAAAAATCAGATAATAATAAGGTGGGAAAATTTTAAGTTTCCTCACATAATTCACCCCAAGAAACATCGTTTTTGATGCACATAGAAAGACAAATTAACACATAGTGTGCCCTAGGGACTTTGCCTTTTGCCTTTTATGGTTTGTTAAACCACTACAAACAAAAGTAAGCACAATCAAATGGATCAATTATGTTTCTAAATTATCTATTTAAAAAGTAACTAAAAAGTAAGAACAAAACACATCATAAGTTTATTACATTGAATGTTTTTATTTAAATGATCAAATTTTAAACAACTTAATTCCTGACTATCATGCACTAGTTTTCAAATTTCACATTGTAAAAATAGGTTTGTCTAAATACAAGCAAGGTGCAAATACGTTAATAGTAACCAATGAATGTGTTGCCTTTGAGAAATCTTGCAACCCCATGACTTTCAAAGAAAACTATATATTGAGGTTCAAATATTGAAATGTAATTTCATCTAGTGCCCAATGTTTTTATGTTAGTAAATTTGCATATCAATGATTCTTGCTTGGTTTCCAAATGTTTCATTAATCATCAAAAGTACATAGTAAATAATGCATATATAATATGTTTTTTATTGGTGTCTTTGAAGTTCGAATTATTTATTATTTCAAATTTGCACCATTCACTCCCAAAATGAGATGTTCTTAAGCATTTCCTATATCACATATTTTTTAAAATGTAACAAATTTCAAAAGTGAAGATAAGGTCAAAACTATGTAGGAACCTTTAATGATTTCATATTATTATATTTCTTGTTGGAGAGGAGATGCCTATAAAATATGCTTAGGAAAATTATCAAATAACAATTTTTAAATGTGTATATTGAATTTTTGGAATACATTTGAACATCATGAAAAATACTCATCCAAAGGTTAGATCAATAAGGAATGTCTTTTTTTTAAAAATAGTTCAACTTTGATGCTATGTGTAAGGCTTGTGAAATAATATATGTTTGTGGTGGCTATTGATTAAAAAATTAAAGCATTTGGGTATTGTGATGTCTGTGAAAAATTATGCTATTCTTAAAATTCATTTACCTTTAGGAACATAATCTTTTGAACCCTATTATCCTACAAATTTAAAAGAAAATCTTGCATGTCATCCTATAAATAATCAAAAGCCTTGGTTGTATGAATACAATATAGGCAAAATAAAAAATAAAATCAAACATTTCTATCATATATTTGTTGACCATTCGTGGAAAAGGTCCTTAAGTGGTTCCCAATGGTACCATCCAATCATACTTGACCTTCCTATTACTATACTTGGACCTAAACTTAAGACATTTGTGAAATCTATTTTGCATACTATGGATTTCGTTTCAAGTATGTGTCAAGTATGTTATAATTATTGACAATTTGAAAACTTCAAATAAAAAATATTTTTAATGGGTGTTTCAACATTAAAAGGAATTTCATACCTTAACCTAGTATAAATATATTTCATTGTATCATATATTGTGTTGAAAGTTCCCCAAACACAAATTTATTGGCTGTAATAAACACAAATATTTTTTGTTTATTTTTCAAATTATTGTGACCCTAGCCATGGCCTTTGCAACCAAGATCATGTATTTAGTTAATTAATTCTAAACTTTTGAAAAGTCTAGAATTCACAAATGACCATTTGGATATTTGGAAAGAAACTTTGATTTCAGGACCACCATATGATGCAAAATAAATATTAATAATGTTTTGCCTCATTAAATGATCCTAAAAAAAGATAGTTCCAATGTTTTGTTTGGAAAACTTGATTCTAACCACCACATTTGAAAAGTCAAAAATTAATTGTTGAGTTTAAAATTAATTAAATACATCATGTTTAAAGACATGTTTAAAGGTTGAAGCATGAGAAAGGATGTTAGTCAAGAGAAATTTTTTGGACTTAAACACATTTTTATAAGTGTGGGAAAGAGAATCCAAACACTCCCCATTTTGAAAATTGGAGTCTTGTGGTCTCTCAAATATTTAAAACAAAAATGCAAATATCAAATGGTATCCAAGTTAGGCCCTTTTCAAACCATTGGAAAGTTTTTGAAATGTAAATACTAATAATGGTCTTACATTTCCATTTGGTGATTTTAGGCTTAAATTGTGGACAAAAGAAAGGCCATCACATTAATAGAAAACATAGTTTGCTTGACTAGAAATTTTAGTAAAAAAAGACCCCATTGAGATAGTTGGAAAAACAATTTCCATAATTTTGGACAAGACAATTTTAACATGTCCATTGTGTAAGTGGTCATTTTGACAAATCACCTTGAGTAAAGGGGCATTTGAATGGTCAAATTAAAATAATTTATTTTCAAATTTGTTTTCAAAAATAAATCTATAGTGGTAGGTAGGTCAAAAAAAGTAGGTAACTAGGTGGTAGTTTAGCCTAGTTACCCAACTTAGCCTATGCACCTAGATTAATTACCTAAGCTAACCTACTTACCTTAGTAAAACCTACCTACCTACCTACATATCCACCTACCCTACCTCAATATTAGGTAAGTACCTACCTACATACCTACCTAGCCATCTACCCTACCTAAGTATTAGATCAATATTTATCTATGTATATACCTACCCTACTTAAATACTAGGTAAATACCTACTTACTTATAGATAGTCACTTACCTTCCTGATGTACACTAGAAGAAATCTTGTCCATTTTAGTTTGTGACTACTTTTATGATTACATTGTCATTAATCCTATGTGTTAATATAGTCATAAGCCTAGATAGTCACTTGTATGACTACATTTTGATTGTACATGGCCCTTAGTGGAAATTTCTATTACTTTTTTGTGACTAAAATTGTCAACAATGATAATGTGGATGAAAAAGCCATTAAAATCATCCAAAATTGGTGCTATTTGGAGATGAATGACTTTGTAGTCATTTTTGCAACTATACTTGTGACTAGGTTTGTTTACACCATAATGATTAAACATTTCCTTGCTGATTGTACAAATGTGATTGGATCACCACATGGTGAAAAACATCAATTGACATTGGATTTAAGGTTTTAGTAGTATCACAAATTCCACATCATCATGAATTTCCACATAATCCAAAATCTGACACAAAATATTCTTTTCAATTTGACATTAATGTTACAAGTCTTTGACAAAATAAACTCTTGAAAAATATATGGCAAATGTTGGCCCAAAAAAATAACATGACTAATATTGTAATAGGTGCACCTTAACAAATTCAACACATGCATGTCAAGTAATTAATTATATTTGAGATATTTATTTGAAAAAAAAGATAATCCTAAAGATTCCATATTTTCTTTCATAAATATTTGTTTTAGAAAACTAAATATAATATCTGAAAATTATTAAATTTCTGAAAAAAATACTATTCACTGGCCTATTGGCCAAGGTATATTTGTAGCCACATGAAATACATATTATGTTTGAAAAAAAATTTAATTTTATCTTTTATTCCTTACTTACTAATGAAAACTCCAAAAATAAAAACAATCAACTGTTGAATCATAACCTTGAAATTTTAATTTTATTATTCAACACAAGAGTGCCCAATCCATTCTGGTACTATAGTATTACATCCCAAAAGAAAAAATAAAATCCTTTTGCATGTGAGAGTTAGAACCAATTCCAAGAGAGAAGCTTCAAGGACAAAGGGAGGGAGAAAAGACAATTAGGTCACGGGGAAGAAGATAGGAGGGAAAGACATTGATTAGGTCATGAGGAAAGAAGATGGAGGGAGGGGGAGATGACACACAATTAGGTCACATGGAAAAAAAGATGAGGGAGAGACGACAATTAGGCCACAGGGAAATTTGTGAGACAAAGTTGATTGTGCAAAGTTGGAGACATTCTTGGATCATTTGATCAAGATGACAAACATCATTCTAGTAAGTTCTTCATGACATCTCTCTCTCTCTCTCTCTCTCTCTCTTTCACACACATGCACTATGCATCATTGAGGTTTTCATTCTTGTGAAGCATGAGGGTGCAAGGAGGAAATGGGATTTGATTCCACTTTCTTTTTATTCTTCAACCATTGTCTATCTGTTTGTTTGTCTTTTCCCCTCTTTATGTGTCATTGAGATTTTTGTGCTTTTGAAGCATGATGGCATGAGGAGGAGGTGGAGTTTGACTCTAATTTTTTCGATTTTTTTACCACTTCTAGCTTTTCCTCCTTGTTTGCTACTGTCTATTGACCTATTACCTGCATCATCTCCTTTGTTTGTTCTACCTTTTCAGCATCACTAGGATTAGAAGTCATTTCCGTTTTGTCATTAATTGTTTTCTCCAACTCATTGTTGGTGGTTACCTTTGAAATTTCTTTTGTAGCAACAACCTTTGTTTCACTTTGATTGTTGCCTAGATATTTGTTTTCATCTTTAGACATAGAAGTTGAACCATTTTTTCAATTTCAAGCTTTAGGCTAGTGACTTCCAATACCTTCTTTGCCCTTTTCACATTTATTCTATTGTAGCCAAGGTAGCTCTAGTAGCCACATTTTTTGTTGCAGTTAATTCCTTGGCAAAAACATGCTCAATTAGAATATTTGTGGCTCTCTTTGCATTTGCAACCTGGTTTCACAATGCAAGATCCTTCTCTATTACATTTTGAACTTCTTCTTCAATCTTTGTACTATTGGCATGTGTTCTGTGTAAATCTTCCATTGCCATTCTCAACATTTCCACCAAATTAAGAGTTGTAAATTCATCTACTTTTCTTGGCCCCCTCTTTTTCATATCACCTATAGTTTTATATGGTGTAAATAGAAAATCACAAATGGTAGATAAAAAAATGTGAAGGTCATTGAACTCTCTATTCTTCAAGATTAATAATGAAACTTTCCATAAGGGTGGAAGAAAACCAACCACATTAATAGGACCCTAATATTGACACATTAGTTTTGAGTCGAATAAGGAAGACCCATCATGTCTTTTTGTCTCTCTACATTTTATTATTTTATTATTTTATGTGCATCATTTAGGTTTTTGGTACCTATGAAGCATGAAGGCATGAGGAGAAGGTGGGGTTCAATTCTAGTTTCTTTTTGTTCTTTGACCTCTATCTCTCTATGTTTGCACATCTTTCTTTCTTTCTTTCTTTAAATGTTTTTTATCGCATTCATCTATCAACTTGATGAGGTCTTTTAGGATTATGGGTTGATAACAATTGCATGGTTAACTTGAGCCATGGTGGCACAAGGTCTAGTGCTCAATTCTAGACACATGAATCACATCCAACCTTGTAATGTGCAGTGCAAATAGTTGCATGCAGAAAACTAGTTAAGACCATTAAATGTAGCCCTCACCATAGATAGCCGTTAATTTAGTGTGAGGAGGTTGATTGCAATGGTACATAAGGATTTCAAAGAAGATTGGCATATTGGGAAATAATTTTCCAAAACATTCAAACTGTAGTGCATAGAAATGAGGTGATGTTACATTGATTGTAAAACACATTGCAAAAGTCGTATAGGTTAGTTCAAGTATTCTCTTCTTCATTTCTAGCTATGTTTAACCCACACATTATTTTTGGTATTCTTTCAATGAGAATTTGTCATTATATTTGACGAGTATAATTGGTGTATAGGCATTTCCCATATGGTGTTTTTAGAGACGACATAACTAGTTCTTAGACATTCATATTGGAAAAATTCATGATTATGTGCTTGGGCAAAAAGGTCTTTTGGCATAAACCAAAATCTTAAAGAACCAACCTTTAAATATCTAACCTTTGTGTTTTGGTTTTTGTCATCTTGGTCTAGGATTCCATTTGACTATGGGACATTTGTAGCCTAAAGGTCATTTGGTAATGTTAAGTGGTGGTATTGTTGCATGGAATTCAGCATTCGGTGTGGGAATGACACTTTCGAGATTTGGAGCAACACTATGGTGGTGTTTTGGCAATTGATTTCATCATTCAGGTGTGTATTTTGCTACGACCATCTCAAATAACCTATTCATGAATTGCCTCCTTTCAAATGTGGCATTCTTGTCCTATGTTATCACCATTTGCTTATATATACATATGCATCTTTCTTCTTCCACTGCTCTTCATGTTCTGCATACATTAGACCCCATGGTTGACATTGTAGGAAACCATAATCTAGTGCAAGTTCTTTTATCATATTATGGTATGCATCTTTAATACCTGACTATTTTGGTTATGTTGCATTGAAGAAAGAGTTTACACATGGTTTTTTGCAGAGTCACAACAATGTTTGTCATGTACAAAAATTTGAATACATATTCAAACACCATTTGTTTTATGGTTATAATAGATGGCTACCTTATTGATGGTTGTTGGGTCTATTTTGGTGGGTTGTTAATGAACTAAACATTGAAAAGTTGAGAGCCTATGCAATGCATTCTGTAGAGGTGGAGCAAATTCAATCCCTATGTTTTTAAAGGTTAAAATTACTTACTTCTATATCTTCTTATTTGTGGATTGAAAAATCTTCATTACAGGTTGAACTACAATTCACTAAGTTAGCATAGAAGACTATGAATGTTGGACTCACACACACACTCTCTAGTCTACAATGCAATGCAATGAGTGACCTCATTGGATTATTAATGAACTAAATAGTTTTAGTAACATAGGCTATGTAATTGCATTCCATAGAGGGGGAGAAGATTCAATCTACATTTTGTGAAGGGTAAAATTACATGCCTTTATATATTTTTAGTTTTTTCATGGATAGGAGGGATATACCAAGAAATTATTGCATGGAAACACAAATTTTTTAATATCTTTTTCAATTCAACGATTGTTATTCATTTTTGTATGTTATTCATGTATTGGGGTTGTAGGTGTGGTGGAGATTCAATGCAATAGTAGGTGGATGAGACAAGAATTTCCTTGTAAAATCTAGAGGTAAGTCTTTCACATTACCACATTGAAGTTATGGGAATCTGGGAACATTTTTTGTAACTAAAATGTATTATCGATTACAGGCTTTAGATAGAATGACAATGCTCTTGAAATGTTTTGCATTGAATGTTTTTTTTTGTTGTGGAATTTATGTACGAAACTTGAAAGCTTTTCATAGTTCAATGCTTTGAACTAGAATATGAACACTTGGAATTACATGGTGCATAATTATATACAACAATGGCCTTATTCAAGGCATAGAAAGCCAAGAAATTTATTTATAATAAGATGTTACTCGTGTGTGTGTGAATTGATATCTTTAGTTTAAAATGTTGATTAATTTGCGTGTTGATTGACTTTAGTTAGGATTTTGGAAATACATTACCTATTTAAGTTGACAAAAGTTGAAGTTTTTGGGGAGTTTTCCAACAAATCCTTAGTTTTCAGGTTGGCAATCTTGACTTAACTTACATTTTCAATTTCTAACTTTTAAATATTAAAGGTCCTAGATTTCATGCATGTTGGGTTTCCATTCTTGATGTTAGGGTTGATTCATTAGAAGAAAAAGGCTAATATGTGACCAACACATTTATAACTATTTGTGACTATTTCGTTTTTACAACTAAAATTTTGCCATCTACGACTATTGTGACATCATGTTAACATCAATAAAGTCACCTACAATTAGCTTGCGATTAATCTACGACTAAAATGGTTTACATCTATATATGGGTTGCATTTATCTAATAGTAACCATCTAAAGTCCCATTAGTTGTAAGCGAAGTGGTGTTTAGTCACAATCAATGTATGTTTATATACATCAATTATAATAATAATTTGATTTATAATTAAATTTAATATTCATAATATTTTATTGTAATTAAAATCATTGATATGATTATTGTAATTATACTAATTTCATTACATTAAATTACTTATAATTTCAAATAAACTAAATATATTCCAACATATACTATTGTATTAAATATTTTTATATATTTTTATAAAAATAATAATTACAGTAATTAATATATATAATAATTATAAAATCATAATAATTACTTTAATTATACATTAATTATAATATACACATAATTTATAATTCAGCTTAATTATTCAAAATTTTAATTTTCAATATTTTAAAAGTTAAAATATTGTCATCTTTTAAATAATAATAATAAAATTTCGTATTTTAATTGGGAAGTTATGTCCTATAATCATGATTTTGATTTCAAAATTTTATAATAATCTTAAAATAATGTGCAAAGTTGCAGTAATTATTGTATTTAAAAACAAAGATACACTAAAATAATTCTATGTATTACTCATTACTTACTTATTTACAATAAACTTTCAATAGAAAAACATAAAATTTCATATTAATAATTATTGTTTTCTAGTAACATAAAATCATTGTAATTACTTAATTTATAGTTAAAATTTGTAATTATAATCTATAGTTTATCATTTATAGATTTAGTTCTTTTTAACATTTTAGAATAATCATAATTTAATTTAAATAATTAATGCTATTATCATAACTACATGGATTTTAATATAATAAATTAAAATAATTATTTCTTGTAACTACTTGTTTATAATATATCACTTTCATAAATCGTTATAAATAAATATATTTATTATTATAAGTTACATTAGATAGTTATTGTTACAACAAAAGTTTTTATATTATATAATTTATATTACTACAATAAAATAAATAAATAATTTTAATTAATGTTACATTACTTTGAAATCATTGTAATTATTTCAGATAATAATTAATTATAGTAATTTCGTAATTATTTTCTAATTGAACATATCTATAACTTTAAATTTTTATAACTTTAAATCTAAATTAAATTTTTGGAAAATTTATAATGTAGTTGAAAATAATTATTATAATGATTATAATTGTAAGAATTATTATATAGTAATTTTTTAATTAAAAAATTCTGTAATTACTTATTTATGATAAATATTTTTATAGTAATATTATAGTAATGAAAATATATTAATATTATTGTATTTATAGTTATTAACTACCAATGGGAAAAAACATTTATTTGACTGATAACAATTTTTAATAAATTTATTTATTTAGTAATTACAATAAGTAATTTAATTTAATTTAAAAAATAATAATTTGTGTAGGAACGTTTTTTTCTAATAGCAATTATTAGTTCGTAGTTTTTAATTTAAAAATAAATATTGATAATTGTTATTTCTAAGTATAATAATTAAATTATTTTTACATTATTATATTATATATAATTTGACCAAAAATTTAAAAGTAAGGAAATATTTGTAAATATTTAAGTTATTTATTTATCGATGAGCTATGTATTGACAAGTTGTGAGTAACTATATAACTAATTAGTTAAATATAGAAACATTATTAGTTTTTAAAATATTTGATAATTAATATTTAATGTTTGTAGTGTATAATTTATATTTGAAATATATTTTAAATTTAATCATTATTAATTAAATGGTTGTTTAATTATTTAATTAACCATGTATTTGAATTGTTTTAAAATCTAAAAACTAAGAATAAAGGTGTCGTAACTCTAGCCTTGGGTTCGCGACCAAGGCAAGGGCTTGCAAGAATGCGGGACAAGAAGGAAGCCCAGGAAACACATTTTATATTCTTGAAAGTGCAAGAGAGTGTGAGAGAATGAACCCTCACATTCGTATGGCAATTTTCACTTGGGGAGTTGGAGTCCTGATGGAATCCCGAATCTTCAAGGAGCGATTGCAAGGGTCAAAACCCATTGGATTGAAGAGTTTTTTATATCATTGGAAAGTTAGTGAAACTTAGATATTAAAATGGGCTTGCATGACCCATTTGGACATCTGAAACACAAGTTATGGCCAAAAAAAAGTCTAGGAGTCAAATTGGCAATTTGACTCCCGACCATTAAAAGTCAGGAATCGATCCAATTTCCTTGCGAATAGGTGGCTTGTGACATATTATTGAAAAGCTCTCGTTGAGGGCTACAACTTTGCTTTAGATCTCATCTCAATTGGAGGTCTGCACACAAAGTTATGGGGCCCCAAAGTCGTGGGAGTCCCAATTTTGGGAATTTTGGGACTCCCATTTGGGAGTCTTGGGACAAAATGCCATTTGGATGTGGGCTTCGTGGAGAGGCACAAAATATACTACAAGGGGGAAGGTGGTGGCTTCCCCAAGTTTGGGTTATGGTGAGTCTTGTGAGTCCAAGTTTGCCCATGGCTCGTCCTAACACCAAAAGTGCTCCAAACTATGCACTAACCAATTCGTTGTTTAGTTTTGTGCAGGTTCATGTGAGTGATTAAGTGCTTGTCACTTTTCTTAGTTCCATTTTGGAGCTTTAGCATGCCCTTCTACCCCAAAATGTTGCGAGCTAGGGAGTGTGCCCCAATTCCATACATTTTCGCTATTTTCATTTTAAATTCCCATTTGAGTCTATTGAGGAGATTGGGAACGTGTCAAAAGGCATGAGGAAAGTCTTGAAGTTGCAACTTAATTTGTGATAAAGTTACAACTTTAAAATTTATCCCATATTGTTTATTACCCATTGCTAATTTGAACACTATATAAATAAAAAATGTGGTCATCCAATTTCACATTAAATGTGCACATGGGATGAACCATTCAAAAGGCTTAACCTAAAACAAAAAGAAAAATTATACACAATTTTAAACTACCTATTTCCTTAATTTACTTATCTACTAGGTTAAGTAAGTGCCTAATTTGACCTACCCACCTAGGTTGACCTATGTACCTACCTATCTAAATACCTACCTAGGTATTTAGCCTAAATTTGTAGGCACTTCCTTGTGTACCTACCTAGGTACCTACCAACCTAATAATAATATTTTGTATTAAATTCATTTTTAATGTCGCGTGCCATATTTACATTGGGCCACGTGTCATAATATAAATATCCAAACATGTGAATTGAACGTCTTAGATTATTTGAAAATAATAATAATAATAATTTTTAAAAATTAAATATTCGGACATGTGGCAACACATCATTTACCTTTAATAGTTACCAAAATAGTTACATGTGACAATACGTATATAATGGAGTCAAAGGACGAATTTGTATTTGTTGACTTTTTCATTCATCTAATACCTTTTGTTGTTTGTGACTAATATTACATGCAACTTGTCCAAGACGACTAAAGGGATTTTAGTCGCAAATGTTGTTTGTAACTACAATTTAGTTGTAGAAACCAATAAAAAAAAATGTTTTTCTTTTAGTGATTTCTTGCAAATGACTTAAGCTACCCCACTTGTGACACCACAATGTTGTGGTTGGGATAATTCTCATGGTGCTTTTATCCCTAATTTGCCAAATTAAATCTTTTTGTTAAAGATTTACCCCCTTTTGTCCACTGATGGGCAAAATAACGATTATGAATTCTTGAACAACCTTCGTGCATGGAGGAGTGTCATGGAAGACCTTGGCATCTATTAACATTCTTTGGTTTCTTTTTTAGATGGTAAAGATTAATGTGTCCAACTTATAGTGGCCCAACTCTAAGGACCTAAATGCAAATCAACTTCATTATGATGTGTGGTTGAGGTTTCTCACAACATTGAAACATATGGGCAAAGGAGGTGAGGTGAAAACAAATTTCCATTTAATGTCCTAGGCAAAATTGAGGGAATATAGGAATGAACAAATTGCACGTTTTGAAAGGTCTAAGTATGGGTATTGCAATAAAAGCCCATCTAATTGCAAGTGTGAAGGATTGAATAGAACTCCATGTTGCATATTGAGAGACATTATGCACCATGAGATGATAATGACTAGGTTTTTTTACATATAATACACAAATCTCACTACCCTAGACATAGCTTGTAGTATTGTTTTTGGTGGTGTGTTCCCATGTATTAGATGATGGTCCAAATGGCTTTGTACATGTGTGCTAAGTTTTTTTTTTTTTTTTTTTTTTT
>Ga0209611_10009448_pt1 | contig 14762 bp, 13 predicted proteins | sample S1TSphgellanicum_3_FD_187693 | JGI IMG/M metagenome (GOLD analysis project Ga0209611, IMG submission 187693) | Host-associated microbial communities from peat moss isolated from Minnesota, USA - S1T2_Fc - Sphagnum magellanicum MG (SPAdes) (version 2) | ecosystem: Host-associated > Plants > Peat... | reverse complement strand
GACTGAGAATTTCCAAAATCGTTTTCAAATTTTTTATTTTTAATCTCACTTTTTGGTAAAATTTTGCCAGTAAATAAAATGGCTGATCCTGGAAAGCCTGTGTGCAGATTGGGTTTCCTTTGTACCATTGTCAATCCCAAGTTCTGGAATGTCAGTTCAAATTGTGTAGGGTAAAGACTAAGGACTGAGGGTGAGGGCATGACCAAATTAAAGGCATTTGAGGCCAGAGTTGAGTGCAAGCCTGATTTCAACAATGCCCTCGTCCAGGGGCTTTACACTGCGTAAAACTCAATGCATAAATCAGTGTGGGGGGATTGTACAGTTTTTGTAAAAACCACCTTGAAAATTAGAATGCCCACACATTCGCTGGGACAGCAGAGAGAATATTACGTGTTATAATGCACCCTCCACATCGCCAGTTTTCAATGAATGAATGGATGAAGTTCTGTTGATGAACATGGACACAATTTCATGAATGAAAAAGACACCTTTCATGGAATAAAGTTCATCTATGCAATCATAGTTGCTAGAAGGGACATCAGTGAGTGTCATGGCTCTCAATAATGAGCATGATGTCCCTTTGGATGCTCCTTGAACAACAAGCGGCTCTGCCATGAGAGGCCCTTTCTTGAAAATAAGGTATTACATTTAATGTTTTACTATGAATTCAAAGTTATATTGGATGAAAGTTTGTTGGCTTTATGAAAGATCATACAATTTTTTCCCATTTGCACTAAAAACTAAAGTTTTCTAACCATCTTAGAATTCACTACACATGTTTAGAAATTGAAACCATGGTTCCATTGTCCTTTCTTTAATCATACAAATGAATATCAAGTTGTGATTAATTATATTCTTTAAGAAAATCTAAGTTTTTCAAACTTGGAAAATGTAAACAATTTTTAGCAATGTGCATGAGGTATTTTGATGTTTGAAATAAACATCAATATTGAATGGATATAATTTAAATGGAAAGATTTTTATTTTTGGTCTCATTTTCATTTTGAAGTTTGAGAATTTGGCATTACTTATATTTATTTTTGTTGCATTTTGGGTTTAGGTTTTCCATGAAAGGTGTGTTGTTATGATGTTTGCAAGGTGTATGTGTGGATAGAACAATCATTCCAAAAAAAAGTTGTCTTGGTATTGATATTTACAAATTTTTTACACATGGTCCATGAAAAAGAATGTAAAAATGCAAATTGAAGCCACCAAGAGCCAACATTTGGGAGTAATTACTTAGGTGGAAAATGCAACATTTACATGCATATTTTCACAAACGCTACACTTTAAATAAATGAAGACATTAATGGTTTTTTGTTATACATTGGAAGTGTGTTTAATAATTTGAATGCAATATAAATTGGTTTGTGAAAATCTAACCAATATGCTTCTATTACACCGGATTTACATTCATTTCCAAAGACATTTGCCCATATATGGTCTAATTGAGATATAGCTTTTGTAATGTTTTCACTAAATTGTGATTTTAATTGGAATTTATCCATGAAATATAATAGTTCTTGTTTATTTTTGGTTGGTTATTGTCTTTTAAAATGTCAACATCAAAATCTCCCACAATGATGATTAGACAATGTTAAGGAGATTGTTGAATTATAGTTTGAAAATTGTTTAGGAATGTAGAAATTGAACATGAATGAGTTTTATACACACATACAATATATATTGCTTTTCGTGTATTAATATTAAAAGTTACTATTATGTATCTTTAACCATCATTAGTTATTGTATTGAAGGAATTTAAGTGCATGTGTATGTCATACTTCATCATTAACCCATGACCATCATGGATTGAAATATGTGAATATTTCAATGAATTTATAAATTTGTGCACATCTATTGATGCATGGTGTATTTTTTTTTTAAAAAGACATAAGATATGAAACATCTGAAAGTTATGATCGTGATTGATGTCTTCATAATGTTTGCGTAAAAAAATTGTGTTTAAGGCTTGGATAATTACATGAAAATTATGTAAGTTTTTAAATTGAGGAATTAATGGTATCCAAATTGTAATTGTTTTCAATCTATTCATTTTTACATGTACTCTTGGATCCACGTAAAAATTTTCATGTTAGAGAGGAGTTAACAAAAATAGTTTTTCTTTTGTCCAAATGTGGGATAATGTTGTATATGTTAACCCGTGTTTTTCAACATTATCATGATCAAAAACCAATTCATTCAATGATAATCCTTAAAAACGATGAATGGTTTTTGCTACTACAAGTTGAATTAGAAATTGAATCCTTGTTATGATAAATGATTAGAATTTACCAACTCTTATATCTTTGATGAAAGGTTCAATTGATGTCCATTTTGAATAAATGTTGTTATCGTAATAATGATTATATTTTTCTTTTGTTAGTGTTCTAATTTTAGAATTTTGAAACATTATCCATATAATGGTTTTTTCACGATATGTTGTGGATGCTTTAAAAATGCCATTAACTCCATTCAAAAGACCATTAGATGTTGCATAGTTACCAACACATAATTCAACCAACATATTTATATTTATATTAATTGTAGAATGCAAACCTATAGTTTTACTCAAATCATTTGAGAATTTATAAAACGATGGGCATGATTGATGGTTGATCTCCATTGCTTCGAAAATAAATGTGGGACCTAATGTGTTAGTGAACACATTTTCATTGTGTTTTTGCACAAGTTTATTTGTATAAAATAAATACGGAATAAAAAAATCGTTGGGTGGTTGTCGATTACAAATTGAATTTATAAATTCAATATCCCTTGTATTTTTTGTTGCAGTACGAAATTTGTTCAAAGTTTTTATAAAGATTATCGCATAATTTTATTTAGTTCATAACATTGGACATATGTTTGCCAAAAAATTGGTGTTAGTGCATTAACATTATCTTTGATATTTTGAAAGATCCAACTATCTTTCATAAAGGGTGCTTAATAAAAATCACCTATCATGATAACATCAACACCACCAAAAAAATTGTTTTGAATGTGTTTTATGGATATTAGCCTATTACCTATAACATTAAACATTTTAGCACCAATAAGTGATATTTCATTTATCACAAAAATTTATAATTGTTCATATCGACATGTAAACTTATTTAATGAATTTGATGATAATTTGGTAAACTAAATAAGGATTGTTGCACATGTATGTTTAATGTTGAATGTATTATTAAATCGTTAATATTAAAAGTAATTTTACCTGTTGATGCCATAAATAAAGCCTTGGTTTTTGTTAAGTTAAAAGATATGTCTCTATTTATAATCGTAATAATCCTTGAATTATGAGTTTCAATGTAAAAGTTTTTCCAGTTCCAGCACCCCCTGTCAAAAATAAACATATCGATGTATTAAATTATAATTGTTTTCTATGCATAACATTATCAAGTATTAATTTTTGTTCTTCATTTAGTTGTCTAAGAAAGCACGATATTCAAATTCTTCCATCATCATGGAATATGATGATTTTGTGAAATTTTTATCTTTTAAAAATTGTGATTTTTGGTTTGATCCATTACATGATTGAATAACAAAGTCAAATTGTAAATCATAATGTTTAATATTGATTGTGTTTGTTACAAAAATTATAGGACGTGGATAATTTACTTCACTATCTATATTATTAATCCAAATGTTAGTTGAAAGTAATAGTTTTAATTTTGAATCTATTGAATCATCCATTTTTTTAATATTTGGATATGGCATTTGGTAGTTGAAAATAAATTTAATCTTAGAAATGTCATCATGTTGTTGACAATATGCATCAATCCAAGTTACATTAGTTCCAAATTGGGAGTTTTCTGAATTTTGAAATGGTGAATACAATAAAAGTTATTCTCTCAACCAATTTTCAATATTTTTATATTTATTATAATTTTAAAACCTAATAATTTTGGGTTTGCGATGTTTTGATTTTTTTTTTGATATTATAAAAAAACTAAATTCTGTTAATGACAACGATTCATATTGATTAGGACGATTAATATATTTGTCTATGATTGATGAACACATTATATTAGTTGAAGTTGGTTTTAATTCATTTAATGCAACTTGTGATTTTAACACAAAAACATGTTTTCAAAAGGAAAAATATTTATGAATTGAAATGTTTGAAATGAATGATATAATGGTAAGGAAAGCCCAAGGTAAGCAACAAGCTGAGCAACCATTTGTTGGCCATTAAGAAAAACATTACTTAACTTTTGAATTCTTGCATTTGCATTTATATTATTTGCAATGCATTTTTTATGATTGAATGTAATTTTTATGTTATTGATTTATCTATTTTTATCATATATGATGTGCAATATGTTGCATCTGCATATGGGTCCAAGATAAATTGAATATCTGTATTTACAAACCACACATGAGCAACACATATATTAAATGCATTAGTTTTTATGTTTTTAGGAATTCATTTAAAGAAAATGATTGCAAAGACATTAATAACATTACCATGCATCTTATATTGGCCATACCCTTGGAGTTAATAAATGTTTTTAAAAAAAAGACGTTTTGAAATAAGACGTTCTTCTAATTATGTTAATTTTGTTTCTAAACTTATTTAATACTTGATATAAAGGTGATTTATTTTCACTAATATTATGTAAACAATTTGTACATATGTATGATGTTGAACTAGGTTCTATTTGAATTTGAAAGTATATATATTGGTGTTCCATTAGGCTCAACAATTAGATGTGAATGTTCCATTTGAATTTTGGATTTTTAAAAACTTTGATAAGGGGAACTAAAGTGAAAGGATTAGATAAAATTTCATTGACACAAACATTTGTGTTGTTTTTCAAGAAAAAATGTAAATATTGAATACGATTTATTTATTTATTTTAGTAATATTTGTAATACAAAAAGTGCTGAACAATGAAACAACATACTCCAATGGTCAATCCCAATTATTTTTCAAAAAATCCATTAATGCAAAATCAAAGTTTTCATTCCAATAAAAACATGTAGTTAGTTACAATAATTGAATAGGAGGTTGTTGGATCATTAATTCTGAAAAAGATGAAAAATCATCTAAATCTATGTTAACTTTGAAATCATTAACTTGAAAAGTAGGCATGACAATTTTTTTTAGCTTGGGTTTGAAATATTCAATGGATTCTTCATTATTGGTCTTCTTATAGACAAAGGTTAACTTCTTCAAAGGATGCTCAACCTTTGACATTGTAGTCTCCATAACAAATCTTTTCCACTCAACCACAGTCAGATTAAAACCATTGCATTCTACTGGACATAATGGAAATTTTTTAATGCCATAATCACTACATTGTCCATACAAACATTTCTTGCGATGCCATTCATTTTCATATTTTTTGGGGCAAATTAGTATCTGCCACATCATGGTCATGCATGTGTATATAGAAAATATAACATTTAAGATAATTGGTTTGCATTCCTTAAACATACATATGGGCAAGTGCAACTGCATTTTCTAATTCCATGGAGTTCAGATGTTACCCTTGTGTTATTTAAGCCAAGTCGAAGTTGGTCAATTTCAACATGGTATATGCAACAAGTACTCCATTTTCTTCACAAAAAAATGTCTTAAACTTTCAAATTTCCATTGTCCAATAATGGTCGCTGGATTGGTTTCCTTGAATCGAAAAAAAAACTCTATTTACAAACAAATGAAGACCATTAAATTAAACACATTGTACATGTGCATGTTTATTATCGTAATGAACTTTTCATCATACACTCCATTTTCACTAAATATTTTTGTTGGTTTTCTATAGCAAAGTCAATCACTATTACTTCATTATAGGGATTGTTGGCAAACATTTATACAATTAAGTAGTACTACATCATTGTAGATGTACTTATGTTGTACATTTAGGAGTTGTTACCACATCCATTATGGACTTAAACGTATAATTAAGTACTATTGCAACACTTTAATTAGACTTTTGTAGTACACAACTACATTAGTTTACAATTCTTTACATACTAATCAATCATAGTACACAAACTTGCACAATTTACATCAAATAGTGTTTGCATAGTCCACAAAAGTCATGGATGAATGGAAACAATTACATAGTAAGTATGTTAGTTTTCCTACGACTTCCCAAGTTGAAAATCCTTCCATAACTCTTTTGTTGTTAATCCACAACAATGTCATATGTGTACTTAATTAAGGAGCATTGAAGCACAATAAAATCAAAATAGGATGAATGATAAGGTATTTGTACACATTACTTGAGTCTCCATTAGGAAGTGTGTAAGCTTCTCATCATACACTCTAGCTTCCAAGCATTTTCTCATCATATCATCTTTATTAGGATTCACACGAGTTTCAAATGCCCACCATGTAATTGTAAAATTCTTGACATCAATGGTGCAACCATCAATCTTGCGCTTCCTAATTGATAATGACCATAAGGGGATGCCTGAATTACTAGCTATTTGCGCTTTTCCAATGCATTAGCGATATTTCTAGGGTGTAGACCTAGAACTCTTACAGATCCACTCATTGAAGAAGATGGACCTACATGAATAGTTACAAAAATGAAACAATGTTTATTAGCAAGCTCAAGATTGGACTTAGAACTTTTGACCTCTTGTAGAATTTTGCTCATTCCTGCAATAATTTCTTGTTGTGCAAGAGCTATCTTGTTGGAACAATGTAATTAGGTAAATTAAGACAAATTTTCTAAGTTGAAAAAAACTTTTGCAACATAAGCTTCCTACTTTGGGGTCCAAGACAAACAAGAAGGGCATTTGAAACATAGTTTGCAAGGCTAATTGCCAATCTTTGTTGTGACCGTTCATCCATTGTCTCTTTTGTTTGAGTAATTATGTCTTGCATTACATCTTTGCATGTGTCATTTTGTGTTTGATTCAAACAACATCTACATTGCCTTTCATTCTATTTTGTTTTTCGAATTTTAATATCTTTTACAAGTTGGTTTATAGCTTGGTTGGTAGGTCTCCCATAACATACATGCCTTGCATCACCCGATTTTGAGCTGCCATGTTATATAGATTAAGGTGAGTTGCTTCTCTTACACATGTTCAACCTTGTACCTACAAACATGCAATGTGAACAAAAAGATGTGCAATAAAAAGGAAACAATCTTTTTTGTAAGAATTATATACTAAAGACAAATCAAGTAAATGAGCCCTAACTATTATGTGAAATGAAGTCTTCAAACCCTAATATCACAAGAAATTAGAAACAATTATGTGAAACAAATTGATGTTCCCAACATGTAAGGAAAACCTTCACTATATAGCAAGTTTTGTGCTATCTAATTGTGCAAGTTAAGGATTATAAGATTAAATACATAAAGAAATTCAAGTAAGCTAAAGCAATTGCAAACTATAAATCAAGATTACAAATAGACAAAAATCCATGAAAAGCTTGAAGAATCGTACAATTTAACCTTAAATACTATATGCAACATTGTTAACTCAAAAAAAAAAAAAAAACTTGACAAACATATAAAGACAACTTGAAAGGTGAGAACTATTGCCTAGCAAAAACTTTGGTTGAATTTCCAATTACATTCACGGAAGACAAATCAAGTTGATGAGCCCTATGTAGAGGTGTTCTCCTTTAGTAACTATTACATGTGAAGTCTTCAAACCTTAATATCATAAAAATTCAAACACAATTTTCTTAAAAGTTTTTTTTGCACTTGGGTTTCAAGGGATGTTACTCATCACTGATCTACCTATTCCTATGGAATTCATATATTTTTCTTCAAAGAACCCTAAAACTTATAATAACAAAAGTGTTTTTGTAGCAAAACCCTAAAAAAAATCAAGTCAAAGAAACATCATGCCCGCTAATGAACTTTAGAGGGTGGGACATACATAATACATACAAGTATGGGTTGTTGTAGTAGTTATGACTAAAAGAAAAATTGTGTAACAAAAACAAACACCATACCTTTGCTATGAGTACCATAGGTATTCCATTTTGAACATACCTACAACTTTGGTGGTAGTGGTGGTGATATAACAGTCACTTCTTGGGGTTAAATTGGTTCCACCGTCATTACCTTCTAGGTTAAAGCATGGTAAAGTATACACAAAAAATAGTGTAAGCAACAAAATACTAGGGTCCCTTTAAAGAAAATGACTAACAAGTAGATGATTTTATGGGGATAATAAAAAAAATTTGGGTACATTATTTCTTAATTCTTGCTTGCATGAACTTCAATAACTAAATTATTATAATCATGTTTTTTTAAACAACTTGTAAGTATTTGAATTGGACCTAAAATTTGTGGTAGTTTGAAAAATAAAATTCAAGTATTTGAAAGTAAGTGAAATGTTTTTGCAAGTATTTGGTTTTTTTTTCAAGCACCTCAATATTGATGTGGTGAACATTTTAACATGTACTTTTTGGTTAATTGAGTTTTTTTCCATTATAATTAAAATTATCCCCAACCCCTAAAAAATGGTGGATACTTTTGGGGATACTTTTGGGGTATTTTTTCAAGTCCAAATGATATGATAGATTTCTTTTAAAAGCTAGAGGGAGGTTAGAAATGCCCTGAAAAAAAAAGTTTCATTTGTTTTCAAATGGAAAAGGAAGGTCAAAAGTTTGAAAAAAAATTTCATGTTTTCAAATAGAAAACAAGGTAACAAGTATGTACAAAATATTTTACTTGCACCTTTCTTTACTGGCCTTATTCATAAAAAGTTTGAAAGTAATACAATATCCTCAACATTAATAACTCGAACAAAAGCAAGCAAAAAAAACTAAAATCATTATTATAATTCATGGTTTTTTAAAATGTTACAAATTAACTAACTTGTCATTTTGACTAATGGACACATACATTTTGACTAAAGGCCAAGGGCTTGAATGACACATGTATTTATTGAATGATCAACTTGATTATAGTGGTTCATTTGATTAAATACACATAATCAAGTTGTACAACTTTAGTCAAAATGACCAATGGTCTTTTATCAAATTGAACATTTAGTCAAAATGGCCAATGATTTTTAGTAAAAATGGCCAATAGTCTTTAGTCAAGTTGAACATTTAATCAAGATGGTTAATGATCTTTAGTCAAATACAACATGGTCTACTACCCTATGAATTTACCTCCTACCTATTCATCCACCTATTTATTTAGTTAACTATTTACTTACCTATTACCCATCCACTTACCCACCTTTTGTTTACCTACCTACCTACATACCTACTTATATTTTTCACTTTCGTATAATCTACCTACTTACTTACCCACCTACTAACATATTATTTACTCCCCCATCCACCCATTTACCTACCTAATTTTAAGCACTAGATTTAGCCATTATGCTTAGCCACTAAATTTGGCACTAGGTTTAATTAAAGTAAAACCATTAAATTTTGTCAATAGGTATAACTTAAATTTAACCACTAAGTATAGCCTAAGTTTATCCGATATGATTAACCATTAAAGTTACCCACTAGGTTTAACTTAGGTTTTGCCATTATGTTTAGCCATTAGGTTTAACTTAAGTTTAGCCATGAAATATGTTTAACCATTAGGTTTGTCGATTAAGTTTAGCCACTATGTTTACCCATGAAATTTAGCCATTAGGTTTATCAATTAAGTTTAACCACCATGTTTAGCCATTGGATTTAATCAAGTTTTAGCCATTATGTTTAGCCATCAATTTAAGTTGTTGAATGTAGCCACTAGGTTTAAGCATTGGTTTAAGTCATTCAGTTTAACCACTTGGTTTAACCATTAGTTTAAGTTGTTGTTGTTGGGTTTAACCATTAGGTTTAACCATTGATTTAAGTTGTTGTTAAGTTGTGGGGTTTAGCCATTAGTTTAAGTTGTTGTTAAATTGTTGGGTTTAGCTAGTAGGTTTAGCCATTAGTTTAAGTTGTTGTTAAATTGTTGGGTTTAGCCATTAAATTAAATCATTGAATTTACCCATTTGGTTTAACCACTAGTTTAAGTTATTGAGTTTAGCCATTAGGTTTAGCCATTAGTTTCAATCATTGAATTTATCCACTAGTTGTCACTTAGGTTTAACCATTATGTTTAATGATGTGAAATAAACATGTGAAATTAAAAACTTGTTAAAAGTTGAACACCTTTGATGGTTTAGTCCATTGGTAAGCACTTGGTTTATCATTGTGAAGTTTGGGGTTCAATTCTTTGTACTTATAACCTATGTGCATGTTTAAAAGGCTAGGGTTGATAGGTTAGATTAAGGTAGTTCGGTGAGGTTAAGTTAGGTTAAGTAGGCTAGGCTAGGCTAGCACCTACTTACCTAAGTGTTTTTTTTCAACTTACCTAAACCTATTTACTACCTACCTATTAATTTTTAAAATAATAATCCAAAAAATAAATTTAATTTAGGTATAAAATTGACCTAGTCAAATGGTCCATTATCTACCAGTCGAATAGTCAATCATTTCATTTGTCACTCTGCTAATCAAAGTGACAAGGTCCAATTAGATTGCCAAGTCACGTACGACATGTCCAAATCAACTTGTTCAAATTGACAGGGTGGTTTTTTTCACGCTTGTGACTTTTGGGTATTTTTTTACTAGAAAACCTAGTTGAAAAAACCATGAATTATAGTAGTGAATACAAAAAAACAAAAAAAGGTGAAATTTTTTACCTTGTAGAAACTTTGGTTGATCCATAGTTACATTCATCGAATACAAATCAAATAGATGAGCCCTAGGTACAGAGGTGTTCTCCCTCAATGTTCTACTACACAAAGTTTTCAAACCCTACTATCACATGAAATCAAACACATCTATGTGAAAGAAGATAATGCTCCTGACATACAAAGAAGACTTGAACACTAGCAAGCTCCAGGTGCATGTTAGTTGTGCAAGCCAGAATTGAAAGATTATTTACAAAAAAGATGAAGCAAGTTGAAGAAGTTGCACTTTTTAATCAGGATTTTACACACACAAAAGTCTGGGAAAAGCTTGTTGGTTGTAACTAGGAAAATACACTATGTTGCAATGTGCAACTGGCTTGGAAAGAGAGGGAAAAAAACAAGATGCTTGAGAAATGAGTTTAGGGTTTCATGTTGACATTGTCATCCAACCACAAATTTGAGAAAAATAAATGTTGGATTTTTTGGTAAAAGGATTTTTAAAAAATCTATTTGTCAAATGAACTAGAATATAATGAAAAAAATGTTTAAAAAATTCTCCAAAAAGGACTTACCAACATGGGGGTCATCTTGAATCTCTCAAAAGTCCTTTAAATTACCTCTTCTTTGCTAATGACACTTTAAACAACTATTTTAAATAGCTATTTCCCATTGATTTTTTTAGGACAAAAAATTGGAGGACTAATTAAATACAATTTAAATTCAAAGTCCATTTTCACATTCTTTATGGATTGTGACATTTGGGGATACAACACTTTAAGAGTCCATGATATGGTCTGTATAAACAATTTGATAGTGATTTCACTTGGGATTAGTAGTGTAACAATTTTTTTCATAGATTTGAGTACCATTTCACAATCTTGTGAAAATTTGAATTTTGGTCATCATTTTAGTTGAAAGCAATGCAAAAAATTACCATGTGACAAAAATTTAGGCACATCGTAGCTTGCAACTACCCCTTATTTACCTACTTACCAACCTACTTACTAATTACCTAGCTTTTGCACTTGCCTACATAAATATTGATGTGTAACAAACATGTGAAATAAAAAACTTGACCAAAAAATCACCTTTTTAAAAGTGTAGTCCATTAGTAAATACATGATTTATCATTATGAAGGTGAAGGGTCTAATTATTTATACTTGTAACCTATGTGCATGCCTAAAGGACCAAGGTAGGTGGGTTAAACTAAGGTAGCTACATGTAGGTTAAATTACGTAAGTTAGGTTAAGTTAGGCTTACCACCTAGCTACCCATGTGCCTTTTTACAACCTACTTAAATATAATTACTATCTACCTATCTAAAAACTATTTTAAAATAATCATTTTAAAAAAATGATTTCAATAATAGAAATTCAATTAGTCAAATGATCCATTGTCTACTAATCAAAATTACCAATAAAAATGACCACCCCAATCATAATGGTGGATCCAATTTGACTTGTCCATATTGATAAGGTTGTTTTTTGTAGGCCTAGTATGAGCTTATTGATGCTTCCATGTGTGGTGGTTCTAATTAATTAATTAGGTGTTTTCATAAATAAATGGTTGTTGATGAAAATTATAATGGATTATTAATGATTAAAATCCATAGCATAAATGACAACTCATTGGTGAATGTTGTTTTGACATTTTCAGCATTTCCACCTTATGGCATATCCATCAAATTAAAAATCAATAACAAGGTTCAAACCCTATTAGGCTCCCTAGCTAATTAACCATCCCATGAATTATTATCAAATGGGTAGTTAGGCAAATCAAGAATTGTAGTTGTAAGTTATTAAAATTATAAGGGTTGAAAATGTAATCAACAAGGATGTTGATCAATGACCTAGACACAAGGAAATTCTAGAACCTTGGTAAACTATAGTAGTCCTTATTGATAATATTGATTATAACAAAGTTATGATCCATACACAAACCTTCAAATAATAAACATGCACATGTTCCTGTAAAATTTTAAAAAAATAAAAATACTAACAACATACTATGTAAGCTTTTAAACCATAGTCTAACAAATGATTATAATTACATGAAATCAAGGAATCAATGAAAAATATAACAAGGTATTTTTGTTCCCTACTATATGTGAAGAAGATTGACTAAACCTTTCAACCAACAATAGTGGCCACTGTTAAAAACCTAAGTCCATGAAAATGCATGAACATTTTCATCTTCGCATTCACATTTGGTAAACCATCCCAGCCCATCTCCATGAATGGGGACAAACTCTAAATAAATTGTTAAAATATGATCATTAGGAAGTAGTGTTGGGTGATCCCACATTGACCAATTCACTTGAGTACACATAATTCTTCTAGTTGGTTTTTCTTTGTGCTTGAGCAATTGGATCAAATTCAAATCCAATGAGGAGTCAAAATGTTCTTCATTTGGTGATGTGATTTGAACTTTGTATGACTTGGAATTATTCATCGTGATTTGATTAACAGGTCAAAGATCCATTTAGAACAAGGCACTTTATTACATATAGTTATAGTTAAGGTTAGAAAAGTTGATTTGGTAGCCAATAGACAATTGTAGCTATGTGAACTACCTTAATCCAACAAACTAGAAGAATTTCCATCAAATGATCAATAAAGGGCTAGGAAAAAGGTCATAATAAAACCCTTGGTTTCAATGGATTTATAAAGGCTTGGGTGGTACTTATTGTAAATACACCTTGGGCAAAAATTGTTTAGTTACAATGTGGTAGGTGAATCAAGAGGAAAAAATGGTGTGGTCACATATAGGATGAATTCCTTCCAAGCTTTGGTTAACAAGGGAATTGGATGGATTTTTTTCAAGCTCATTGGGTTAGGGAGGGATAGGATAGATTTCTTCCAAGTTCAATGGTTTGTGAGAGGATAAGATGGAATTCTTCCAAGTTCATTAGTTCATGAAGGAAAATAATGGATTTCTTCTAAAGTTTATTGGTTCCTGAGGGGATAGGATGGAGTCCTTCTAAGCTCATTGGTTGAAGATAGAAGGGAACATTTGTTTGGAGGAAGGAACAAGGAAAGGATTTGTTTGCGACCTTGCTAAGGAGGGGAATGTCTTTATGTCTATATCTTTTTCTTTGATTTTGTAATTTTCATCCCCTTTTTTTAAAAAAGGCACTTGAGATTTCAAGGTGAGAAACTAGAGCTTGGGTGATAAGAAGATTATTGGTTGATGGTAAAAAGTTTTTTGATTGGTGAAATAGCCTTTAGATTTTGTACTTAGAAAGGTAGAACTCATAGATTCTTTTCAAAATTGGAACAATAGTAGAAGATAATATAAAGCAAATGTTCACAAAGTTGTATCATTGTTAGAGTTATTGGGAGGGAAATACAATTGTTGGAACTAGAGGAGGTCCTTGGGTTATTTTCCACCATGACAGTTAACTAGTTTATAAGCTCAAGAGTGTAATTGCTTCTTATAGCAATGAAATAAATCAAAACTTCTTATGTGCATTACCCTTGTTGTTAACTATTTGAAAAAAAAAGATTTTCAAGTTTGGAATTTGTATGAGACAAATTTTGGTCTTCTAAGCGAGTGAGTGTCAATTGTCACTAAATTTTTGAACCCCTCCATTCAAGTGGTGTACAATATACTTTGGTTTAATAATTTAGTCATGAAATTATAAGTGCATTTAGTTGAGAATGTTAGGGTTCCGTTGAGACTATGCTTGTAAGTTTTGGAGTTTACTTATGTGCTTTGGGCCATGGGGGCTTAATACAAGGAAGATGGTCATTTTGCATTTCAATTGTTTTTACTTTTTGGTTGTATGAAATTTGAGATCTAATGATAGGAAAATAGAGTGGAAGGTAGGAAAAAAATATTATCCTTGGATTTGGCATTCTTTATTCCATTTTTTGAATATTTTATTTTTCTCATATTTATTTTACGTGGTGTTATTTATAATAACCTAGGTAGGTGGTAATTATGTTATAGAACAAAATTATTGCCATTAGATTCAATTAATCTTTTTTTTAAAAATCTTGGGGTGGGAATTTCCCATTATTATATATTTGATGATGGTAGATTTAAGCATGTAGGAGGTGATTCTACAATAGGGCAAAATTATCGTCCTTAGAAGGTTTTTTGTTCAAGTAACTATAACATACAACTTTGTTAACTATTTTAT
>Ga0209611_10009447_pt1 | contig 14766 bp, 7 predicted proteins | sample S1TSphgellanicum_3_FD_187693 | JGI IMG/M metagenome (GOLD analysis project Ga0209611, IMG submission 187693) | Host-associated microbial communities from peat moss isolated from Minnesota, USA - S1T2_Fc - Sphagnum magellanicum MG (SPAdes) (version 2) | ecosystem: Host-associated > Plants > Peat... | reverse complement strand
TGAACTTTATGGCCTTGTATTTGGCCCCAAGGTGATGGTCTAATTTTATATGAGGATTTTTGAAAGATGATATTTTGGCTTGTGTTGAAACTTGAGATTAGGTATAGAGAAATACAATATCTTGAAGGATTTTGGTTTCTTTTAAAGGATTTTTCGAAGAAATTATATTTTTTACATGGTGAAATATTTGAGTTTCCATAGTTCTTCTTTTGCCTTAAGATACTTGTTAACGTAAAGGGCAAGGCCAAAGTGTGACACACCCCTTGTTAATATCCTGACGTCAATGTTCTACATTTATTTGTAACTTGGGGCCAATTTGCAACCCAAAAATACTCAAAGTGGCCCCAAGACTCCTAGTGTAAAGCAGGCCTAATAACAAAAGTTGCAAGGTTCATATATGTGGTTTTCAGCCTGTACAGCCAAAACACTAAAAGGATTAAAGATTTGTACTTCATATCTGGTTTATAGCCAGATTTGGCTAAATCTTCACTTCAAGTGAAGCTTCTTGCCTTGTTTTAGGTTTTTCTTTTTTCTTTGGTTCGAAGGTCCTCCAAGTTTCTTTAGAACATCACATTCTGTGGCTCCCTCCAATATATGGAAGGTAGGATCTAAGTACTAGGTACCCACCTGGGTGTGTTCTGGTATTATTTTTCTTTTTTGGGTTTGTTTGTGATGGGCCAGGGGGAACCAGCAACCACACTGATACCTTGCTAATTTTGAGTAATGCCTCTAAGTAACCATATTAAGCTTTAAAATTGTTAGATTTGGACTGAGAGACCTTGATAGTTGTGCGCCACTTTCTTTACATCTTCATGTTAATGATTGTCACTTTGACATCAAGGAGTACTTCTTAAAGAAAGCATTGTGCATTAGAGTTTTCTTTTCAAATTTGTGAAGTGGGTTGGTGATCTTCCACAATAGGACTTAGCCAAATATAATTAGAAGAAGTTGGGTTCCCTTTATAAACTGGCTACTCATTGGAGCCTATCATCTAAATATGGTGATTTCACACTTTTTTCCCTCATGATGCGAAATCACCATAAAACACTTGGGCCAATTTATTTTCAGAAAAAACACCTTTGGATGTTTTGCTCCCTCGTTTCTTTTCCCTTCACAAGTTGCAAAAAGTCACCACAGAAAAAAAGCTGTTCTTCTTATCGATAGAACCAATGTTGGGTGGTTCTTCCTTTTTCAGAGAACCTCTGGTCCAGGTTTTGACACCTAGAAAAATTTAGTTGGTTTTCTGGGTGTAGCCCCCAGGCCTGATTTGAAAACTGGGTCAGGTTCCACCACACATTACACACTATTTGAGATTGAAAATGTTTAGGTATGAAATTTTATAACAAAATTAAAATTGGAATCTTAAAGGTACCAAGTTTGACAACAAATAAATAGGAAGAGAATATTTAATTATAAAAATTCAATCTACTCACCAATTTTTCAAAACAATTCACATTTCTGACTTAAAGTACCTTACTCTCTTTTGAAAAACGGTCATTCACAGATGCAGTTCTAGAAAAAGCCTAGTTCCACAGTCCGGTCTTATGTGTTGATTCCATGGAGGGGGAGTGGTAGAGGTTCGGATCACAATAACATTACCCTTAACCTCTGATTTTAACACAAAAATCTGAAGGACCTGCCAACACTGGTTAGAACCTTGGAAATTTTTATTGGTGTAAATTTAGAGCAATGTGTTGGAAGGTGCAAATTTTCATCCATATGAGAGTAGGCCTTTTGTTTCCCTGGTGAACTGGACAGAAGCCATGAAGCCCCACCTCCGTTACCACACCTCTGTAGCATTGATAATTACACCGCATAAAGCCTAGAAATGAGCTTGCATTTGCCTGTCACCCGATAAGTCCTGATTTCAGTAATGCCTTCCCCCAAGCAGGCTTTACCCTACATGTAAAACCCTTCTGGAAATGCTCTATTATATTGTGTATACAACCCCATTATGTGACACAAAATAAATAATATAAGTTAGACGGAATCTAATTAAAAACTTGACTATGTCCCCAAATTTATGCCCCTGTCAGAAGCCTACGCCAAAAATCATAAATTACACTTTCCAAGCGAAATTCCAGACTTCCCAAAAGTCCTTGGTGTGCCACATGATGTCTCTGCTGCACACCAGCGGAAAATATTAAACAGGCCAAAGGAAATGACTGCAGTCAGTACAAAAGTGCTGCAGCCTGAGCGTTCCCATTGGCTGCATGATATTCCTATTTCCAACAAAACCCTACTACTTACTGGGTAAAAGAGCGGAAAATTTAAACAGGCAAAGGAAATGAATGTAGTCAGCACAGAAGTACTGCAGCCTGAGCGTTCCCATTGGCTGCATGACATGCCTATTTCCAACAAAACCCTAATACTTACTGGGTAAAAGAGAGGAAAATTTAAACAGGTAAACGGAAATGAATGTAGTCAGTACAAAAGTGCTGCAGCCTGAGCGTTCCCATTGGCTGCATGACATACCTATTTCCAACAGAACCCTATTACTTACTCGGTTAAAGAGCGGAAAATATTAAACAAGCAAAAGGAAATGACTGCGGTCAGTACAAAAGTGCTGCAGCCTGAGCGTTCCCATTGGCTGCATGACATTCCTATTTCCAACAAACCCTAGTACTTACTGGATAAAAGAGCGGAAAATTTAAACAGGCAAAAGGAAATGAATGTAGTCAGCACAAAAGTACTGCAGCCTGAGCGTTCCCATTGGCTGTATGATATTCCTATTTCCAACAAAGCCCTACTAGTTACTGTGTTCAAGAGTCGAAAATATTAAACAGGCAAGAGGAAATGAATGCAGTCAGTGCAAAATTATTACTGCTGATTCAGCAGTAATAATTTTATACTGAGTGCATTCACTTCCTTCGGTCTGTTTAATATTTTCCGTAGGTACCGCCACCTGAGTGCATTTCATTATAATTACCATGGCCTAGGGTCACTTTAGGGGATCCTGTGAAGTAAGTGAGTCAGTGATCTTCCACGATAGGACTTAGTCAAATTTGGTCAGGAGTAAAAGAGGTGAGCAGAAGAAGTTGGACCCCCATTATAAACTAGGTAGTGCTTGGAGCCTAATGTCTAAATAAGGTGAGTTCACACTTTTTTTCCTCATGATGTGAGGACTTGAGCCCATTTTTTTTTCAGGAAAAACACTTTCCATATTTTGCTCCCACTTTTTTTTTCTGCACAAGTTGCAAAAAGTCACCTCAGAGAAAAGAGTAGCTTCTTATTTGTTAGAAGAAATGTTTGCTGGTTGTTCATTTTTCAGAGAACCTCCTATAAATTATGCTCCTTACCAGGGTTTCTTTTCCCAATTTTGTCATGTGAAGGTGGTGATCACTGGTAAGATGATTGAGCTAGATTTGGCGATTAAAAGCTTGAAATAAATTTTTTGATTTGTTGACCAATCAGAACTTAGTGTAGCATTTGGCAATTTTTTTAAAAAATTGGAATTTTGGCGACTTAAACAGTTAAAAAAAACACCCAAATTTCGCCAGTTTGAAAAAAAATCTGCTATTCAACAAATTTTTGGCCCCAAAAAAAAATCACTCCTCCTCAACCAGGACGTATGACAATTTTGCTTAAGTATCGAAGACAATGACATGTTAAGTAGTGATGACTTTTGATGAGATTTACGCAATTTAAGAACTCTCAAAAGTGGTAATCTTCCCTTCCCTCATATTCCTTTATGTCTTCTTAACGGTTTCCTCAAAGGCCTACCCATCAAATGCCTACCCGTCACAAGCCTGTCTACCGAACCATACTGGGGACTTGCTTTCATGAGCCGTAACATGACTCAGATGTGGAAAGCTGAAGTTTTGTCAAGTTGGGTGGCATGTTATTTTAAATAATTTACATAACATAGAAAGCCTGAAATGCAGGAACATTTATACCCACCAATTCAGTGAATTATCTGACAAAGAAGCGTGGGCTTCTTTACAGTGTGTGCTCAACTATGTTGCCATTGCCTAGGCAACACAATTGTGTAGACACCACCGAATATGCCATTTTTTTTTGCCTATAATAAGCAGGCCTGCCTCCTTGCACCGTCGTTCACAGTTTGCTTGCCTTACTTGCATGTTCTGCCCAGAGCCTTCCCTCTCCTCCTCCTACTCTGTTCTGTTCGCGTCAAGGACTGTCAACAGTTTTCAAGCTTGCTTTGAGACGGTCTAGAAGGGTTGAGAGTTAGCCTAGTGGTGAAGATGTCGACGAGCCCTGAAATTGTTCCATTTTCTGAAACGATCATCCAGACGGCCCAAGAAGGTCTGGGAGTTGGGGGCCAAGTGATCGGGAAGTCGGAGATGCCTGGAATTGGACATTCTGGTGAGACCAGACAGCCGGGCCAAGAAGGTTTAAGAGTTGGCCAAGATGTGAGGAAGTCGACGATGCTTGAAGTTGGACAATCTGATGTAGAAACTAGCCAACTGGTTTGTTTCTACTCCTTCTCCCGGGTTCACTTCAGTTCGTTTCCTCCGAGAGTGATTAAGTTGCAGGTTTGGGGTCTACGTTTATTGTAAGTATGTATTATGTACACACAATAGTACTAACAGAACTTAGTGTCGGAAGAGTGGCTTTTATGCATGTATCCTGATTTGGGATGTTCTCTGTTGTTCTATAATGTTCCAACCATACTTCCCAGAGGCAAGCGATGCTTATTGGTTTATATAGTTTTGGAGTTGGCATGATTTTGAGCAGCTTGAGTTATTCATGTCTTAAGATGCCTCAGGCTATAATAGTATATCCAGAGATGTTTTGGTAGTTCGAGCTATTTCTCAGAAATGTGGAGACCAACCTTCCGGCATATGCTCTATGCCCAAATTCCCTTCTCGTAGGTTCATCTACTGGTTTTACAGACCGTAGCTATGTTCCCATGCAGGTCGTGAGTGGATCAACATCTGAAATGAGGTGCCCATTTTTATACCAATTCTTTTTCCATTTTGTGGAGCCCTTCGAGGTCTTGATATCTATCCATATTTTGAAAGGAAAACTTACCTCATATTTTTCTACTATGTCATATGGTAGTTTACGAGGATTTCAGTTGAACTAGTAAAAAGTCTGCCTTGCCAGTAGCTGGAAGCATGACTGTACTGATCCTACAAAAAGCCATTTAGTTGTCGTGGTGGGCTGTCATGTACTGACGCTTCTATCGGATAAATCTGTTGCTAAAGTTTGGGTGCAGCATCTGACTGCAATGTGAAGTCGGAGCAAATGGGCGGGGTGCATTCGAAAGGACAATCAAGTGATGCGGCAACTCAGAATCCAATCCGGTACACATCTTAGCAGTCAATGAATGTATGTCGCATATACATACAACAATGAAATTCAATCTATTTTGCATTCTTACAGATGTGCCATTTTACGAACTTTGTATCTGAAACTAAAATTCTTTCCTTTACAACCTACAAATTTATTAAAATTACTTAACCAAGATCACTGGGGTGATTTCAAATTCCACATTTGGGCCCAGTGCTAACTTTAGGGATCCCACATCTCTAGACTGTTGTGTAGACTACAGCATTTTCTTTCTCCTAATGATGCACGGCATTGAATGCGTGGATTCCTTCGGTTTGAAATGTATTTGTGGTATTACAGGTTAGAGAAGATGCGTACTGCGGGCACTAAACTTCAGTCAGTCTCGGGAAAGAAGAGTGTGGAAGTTGAGCTAGTTGAAGCCTCTAAGGATTCTAAGTGGTTTAAAGCAATAGAGAAAAAGAATTGCAAGTCGCTTTTGCAGCTCTTTGGATCTGATCGTAGCCTGTGGGTACAGACAGGTCGCAAGGGTAGAAGTGTACTGCATGTAGCAGTCATGCAGGGATGTTCGGAATTGGTGCGTGAACTTCACCATTATGAGGGTGATTTGGTTCCTTGCGGGAAAAACTGGCAGACTCCTTTTGAGTTTCTGTGGGAAAACGCGAGGGATGGGAGATTGAAAGATGCCTCTGCTCAAGATATATGGTTTGTTATGGAGGGGCCATCGTTCAGAACTCGAAATCAAAAGTCGGCATGGGAGGACCTTGATGTGGAGAGGGAATTGAAGTTGTCGGCGGAACGGGCTGGGGATAGGAGTTTGCAATTGTCGTTTGACCGGTCTCGGGCTGATTATATACAATCACATGTTATGTGCAGGGATCCTGTTGACAGTGCAGACCCTGAAATGTTGAGCTTACGTGGAGCTATAAGCTCCATCGCCATTAAAGAGGATTTCGTGATGGACGACAATGATGTGGATTTTAACTTTGAGAATGTTGAGCGCAAGGAATTATACGTTCACATGGCGTGTAGTAGGTTGCGAAAAAAGCACAACTACGAAGATTGGAAAAAGTGCTGTGATCAGATAATCGGGTTTATAATTGCAGTTTTAACTGATTTGAGTGAGAAAAATCTATTACAGAAATTGTTTGACCAAAAGGATGCGCAAGGTAGAACAATCTTACAAGTTTTTGTTCTTTGCCAAATTTTTCAACACAATGCCGCGTGCTGCGAAATGTTAGAAAGCGCGTTCAAGAGAATGTTAGAAATGTTGCCTGACGACTGTGTAAATACTCTGGACAAAGCTGGAAGGACGGTATTACATTGGGCTGTAGCCCACGGCATCTACTGGGCGATGAGGAAACTCTTGGAGAGCCGAAAAGTTAAAACTGATCTTACTTTCGAGACCGCATATATTCGGAATATTTCCGCATTCCATTTAATTCCACTCTATGAGCATCATCTGTACGCTTACGCTTCTACACATCCTGCTTTGAAAGACGACCTGAAAAAAGACTTTTGCCTTTTCGATTGGAATATGCTGAGTATTAAGGAACTGATTGGGAGGGATCCTCTACTGTGGGCAATAGCAATGGGTCGAAATCTATTCGTGGATCAACTCATGGAAATAAAGGTAATATATTCCCACCTTTGTACATCCCTCACTCTCACGCTGATTTGTTCAGTTGCGTAACAAACTTTAAATCTTTATGGAGTGACAAAGTATATGCATTAAAATATTCATTTTCTAAAATGTTTTAGAAATTAGAAATCTTATTGGTCCATTAACACTGGTTCTGTGAAATTATATTCATAGACTTACCAATGTGAGAATTGTTTTTCAACAAATCATAAACAAAAATAACATAATATGCTGTTAAAATTTAAATTAAATTTTTCTGCTAAAAATGCTCTTCAATTGGTGCTGTAAGAAACGAAATGCAGCATGCAATGGGTGTTTAGTTATTTTAACTACCTTCCTGAACTGTGGAGACGATGTAGGGTAAGTAACGTTTCATTTGCACTAAACAAATCTGAGCGACTCATATTATAATAAATATCATTTTTTTATTGTAGTGTGCAATTGGAGGGAAAGTTCAAAGCTAATGGACTTTGGCGTTCATAAATTTGTTAAGGGAAAAAATTGAATGTTATAGAAAGATGGTAGAAAATATAAACTTAAATTGTGTAAAAAATTATAAGAAATTTTAAATGAGAATGTATCATGTACAAAATATGCCTTTACCCATCTACAAAAATCATAAAATATTAAGTATAACTTTTCTTTCTTTTATTTTCAATTTCGTTGCTCATAACTATGAAATTTTCCAACTTTGGCAAGTGTTTTTCAAATGGACATTAGAAAATGAAAATTATGCAAAAAAATACAATGTATGTTGCAACAGTAGTGGGAAAATTGATGAAAAGAAAAAACAGCAAATTGTATAAAAATTCAAAGTGTTGGTAAATAGCAATATTATTTTGGCCATTTTAAATTGCTTAATGCAAAAAAAATTTCATATTACATTAAATAAGATAAGTCCATTTTTTCAAATTATGGTTATCTTTTTTTCTTAAAAAAAAAATTATAGCATAATAACTTTTAAAATATTCTCATGATATTAAAATTAATCGAAAATAAAATATTGGAATTCTTTAATTTTGAACATAATATGAAATAATGTTAGAGATCTTTAAAACGGAATAATAATTGTGGAAAGCTCTTGTCTCACCTAAACCGAGATAATGTGTTGTTTCCAATGGATATAACTATCATGTAGATAATGGAGAGTTGTAGCATATTTCTACAAAAAGCATGTTTATTGGCAAAATTTGACCGTAATGAGAATTTTCAAGACAACGTCCATTGATGAAGTTCTTCTTGCAACCACTTTCCACCCTACTAGTTGCAAACAATGTTGATTAAGTAGTATGCATCTACAACATGGAAATAAATTGGCATGTTAACATCTGTAAACATCATGAATATGAAATGGCCCTTATAAAGCTTTCAATAACAAATGCATAACATTTGCAAAGACCATGCATATGAAATGTTCCGTATATAGCTTTCAATAACATATGTATACCACTTGCAAATATGGTGAGCATATAAATTATACTCGAAATAATTTTGAAAATTATTGATTGTATTAGTTTATTAAATAGCGCCGTTGTAATAACAAACTTTTACACTTTCATTTGTATTGCAGGAGGAGGGGCAGGAAGTTTTTCTACCCAAGAAAAATAAAATTCTAGCAACAGCAGCTTTGTCAGGAAATGTTCAAATTTTACAACTTTTCTTGCAAAAAGATGATGTTGATAAATTGAATGATGTTTGTGATCCGTTCGGCGCTCCACCCCTACATCTTGCGTTAAACCACAGTGAATTCTTTATTTGGTGCGGAGCGTCTCGAAGCTTTGATGAGTGGCTTCATTGTAATGACTTCATAAGTATACAATCATTGGAGGAAAACTTGCGAAAACAACACAAGGAAAAAGACAGTGCAATTGCCATTATAAAGACAAATGCAAACGATACAAGAAAAGCATGTGTCAACTTATTATTGCAAGCCGGTGCTGACATATTGGCAATAGACAAGAAAGGGAGCATAGCACAACCTGAATTTAATGAAACAAAAATATGGTGGTATGAATTGGTTGCAAAAGAAACTCTCAACATCAAAAATGACTTGAATGCTGCTGGGACTGGAACTGCCGTAGTAGCAGCTCTTGTTGCAACAGCATCCTTTGTTGGTCCATTGCAACCACCCCTTAATTATGTAGCGATGTCGTCTGGAACAGCCACAGTAGATGTTGAGGTACAAGTAACAGAGTTACTAATCAAAGTATTTCTAGTGACCAATAGTTTGTCATTTTATCTTGCCATCACATCTATCATGTTAGCTATTATGCCATCTCTTCCTATTCCAAAAGAGGGTCTTGTGTTTGGGCCATGTGATGACCTAAAACGAAGTCGAAGGACTATATCTGTAGCCATAGGGATGCTTTTAGCATCCATTATTAGTGTGCTTGTTTCTTTTGCAGCTTCTTCACTTGCAGTGATACCTTTGCAGCATCGAAGCCTCATGGCTTACAGTACATCAATAGGTGGATTAATATGTTGTGTAGGGATTCTTTTCTTTTTCTTACGTTTTTTAAGATTGATTTGTCGTCGAAATACTTTCATTAGAAAGTTATACCAGAGGATTGGTAAACTTTAAATGTATTAGGATTTATTGACAAATCAACTTTTAGCTCTAATTGATCTTAAGCACTTGGTGTAAATACATGTGTGGTGGATTGGAACATCCAAATTATGGTGAAAGAAAATTGAAGAAATAAATGTTTGGTGGGTATAACTAGAGAACAGAACAAGAGAAGTATGCAAGGCCCTTCGACAATCGATGATATCGAATGGAATTGTGAGCTTTAAGTTTGGGATGGACTGCTTCATTAATGGTGAATCCATGACTTATGTAAATGGTAAGTACTCAATCACCTTGTTTATTTTCTTGAATATATTAATGTCTTTGTGTTTGGAGAGTGGCAAATTGATTTTATCTTTCTAACAGAAAGGGATTGATTCTCATCAAATATATGATTTGTGTTATGTCTAGTAATGTGGTTTGTTTGAAAAGTTGTATTCAAGATCAGTTTAGTAACTACTATTTGATTTTTAAAATCTTTATTATTCTATTCAACCTAACATATAATATTTGCCAACTTCTTTTTCAATTTTTGAATTTATGGGAGCTCTCTATGCCCAAGCAAATATAGAAGTTGTTTTTGGAGCAACATATGAAACCCTATGCCATTGTGTTAATATATTTGGACAGGACGTTACATGATGTAACATGACAAGTGAACATTCTAAAAAATGAAACACATGCAAAGCTAGCTGTTTCATTTTTTGAAATGCCCATATTACTTTTTTAAAATAAAAAAATTGACCATGATATGTAGTGGGTACCCATATGATACCCATTGGGTATCACCAAAAAAAGTTGTACCTTTTTTTTACTATAATACACATGTACCCAATTGGTACTCATTAGTTATCATGACCATACACATCAGGGAGTATGTGTACATGATTTTGGACTTGTATGTTGTGTCACTAATTCATTAAACATGAGCCAAAGTAGAGGTCCAAGACCTCATGGACACAAACAGACACCTCCAAAACAGTAAGAAATTCAGGAAGATGCTTAGTAGTGGACCTTCATGTTGAAAATGGAGGGGCATTTGTATGCCACCATGTATTGGCTTTGATGCTTATTTTAATTTTTTTCTTGTGGTATGAGGTAGGTATCTGGAGGGTACCCACTGGGTATATGGAAAGAAAACAATGTGGAGCATTTTGGAAAATGGAATCTCTGCACTTGCGAACATTTGGTTGTCCAAAATGCCCTGCTAGCTTTTATGCGGTGTAAATCTACTTTCAAATACATTAGGAAAAAGTTTCAATGGTCTTAATATTGATGGGTTGTGGACAAGAAATGTTTTTCCATTGTATTCTTGTACTATAGTTACCACTTCGGTTTATACTAACCATCCGCATGTACTATGTACCCACCTTTGTAACTAGCAAGCAACCTACCTACTGATCTATGCTACTTACCCACTTACATAGGTAGTTACTAAAGTAATGGTCTTGAGGATACTCCGTTAATTGAATGTTTCCACTTGTTGGACCCATGTGTCATGAAAAAACTGTAAGGACTCCCAAGAATAACTCCAATCTTACAAAAGATGTACATAATTGTGGATGGCTATAAATAACTATAAGTTCATTACCAAAAAATGAATGAATTTTGCATGGATTGTCATCCAAAACACGCTGCAAAATTATGTGCAAGGTCATATCACAAACATGATCAAAGTGACATGATTATTGATGTTACATTTGAAATAAATGAACAAAACATTTTTTGCAACCTTTTCCATTGGATTGCACTTCCTTGATGGTACGTTTGAAACAAGAACAAAACATTTTTTGCAATCGTTTCCATTGGATTAAACGTCCTTTTATAACACACAACACAAAACAAGGTTGGCTGTACGTTAGTAAGATTTAACAGTTGGATGAAGGACTTGATAGACTTACACCAAGAAGGATTGTCTTGTGTAAGCACATGGTCCCTTGGTATGTTTGCCTCCAAGAATACCATTATGATACTATTAGTATAATCCTTTATGTCCTTACTATAGACTTTCCTACTTTAGGAAATGATATTTTAATATCCCTAGGTTATGTGAATGCACATGATATAACCAATGTTTTTTGTTGTCAATTTTGTAATGTGGTCAAGGTGGCAATCCATAACCCAATTTAGCCAAATTTGCTTATTAACAAATTTAAACATCCATACGTATTTTTTGATTTGAATTTGACACAAAGCATAAAAACTTGGTGAAATTTTTTTTTGAATTGGAATTTTTGTATTTTTCCCCAAAACATTTCCAAAAATTTTGCAAATAGTGTGAAAATTTGCACCAAAAAAGGGATAGGTATAACATGTTTAATTCACAGTAACTATTTTCTAGTCTCTTAAATACTTACCCCTAACTAATTACTCATATTGTGTGGCAACAAGTCACCATTGCACCAACAATAAAAATCCCACATAACTCAGTAATATGAACTTTAATGAAGTTAACATCAAGTTTCACCTTGGTGACCTATCCTATAAAGGATTGTTGCATAGTAAGCAAGTTGGTAAACTAATAAATGACTAAGGCATAATCACAAAAATATGACCCACTGTCATGATAACTAGTTTTTTAAATTATGTAAATGGAAACAAATCATGTGAAAATTTATTGTGCAATAAATTTTTTTTGATGTATTATCATTTAATATTTATTGATAAAACTTGTTGTAAAATTTAAAATGTTTAAAACAAAAATTGCATGTCTAAAAAGACTTTCTTAGCACTGTAACCAATCTTAAGATCCTTTTGTAACACCAATTAACACAAGTTCTAGAAAAAATTTGAAGTTCACATTTTATATTTTCAATGGATTATTATTTATCGTCAATTTTGGTGCTTTAATATCATTTTTTTCAAAAATATAAGCATAACTTTAATATTCTAATTTTGAATCATTGTCAATGAAGTAAAAAAATAAAATTTATAAATATTAAAAATATTATAATGATTTGAAAAATTAACTTGAATTCATTTTCACTTGTAATTTATTGAACAAAATTAGTTACAATTTAATTAATTTGTAAAGAAAAAATTGTAATAAAAATATAGACAATGAACAAAGCCTCCCAATCTTTTTTTAAGAACCACAACACATAAGGGTGTGAATTCATGTTCCTTTAATAATTACACCTCACAAGGGTGTGGGTTCATGTTTCTTTAATAATCACACCTCATAAGGGTGTGGGTTGTGCTTGCACATTTGCACACACTACTAGATAAGTACATGCATACAAATGGTTACACTATTGGTATGATCTAGTGGGTTGTCATATAACAATTCACAATTGTGTTAGCTCGAGAATTGCCACCCAGTGGAAAGGTGTTTCTTATTGACATACCATCCAATATGTCACTCTGGCTAAGCATAACAAAAGCATACCAAATCCAATCTCCTTTTGCATCTTTGAACTGTTCAGGGTAGCAAAGTCTAGTACATTTCCATTCAAGGATAACTTTTTAAAAAACTTATAGTATCTAGGTTCCAGAAAATATTGTCCTTAAAACAACATGCTACTAGAATGTGATATGTAAGATTAAAAAGTTCAACAAATGCTAGGCTTAGTATGAGGCATCACATTGAAGCGGGTCACAAGGTGAGCAACCATTGCGTTTTAACAAAATCCATTGCATGGAAACTATGCTTGGAGTGGACTTTTACGTCGCCCCCTTGACAATCACTCAAGGGGGTGGTTTCAAACAACATCAGCCAACCACTTTGGACATCAATCTCAACATCAAAATTTCCAATTTTTCAAAAAACAAATCGTTGAATTTGGACCCATGTGACTAGTTCTAGGTTTTGGACACAACTAGAGTTGTGTACTAGGACCAGTCTGGTATGTTCAAACCTTGATACCAGGGCAAGTATAAACTTGGTATTGGGTATTTTTAAGAACTTTATTGGTATTAGGTTCAAGGCTGAGTTTTGCCTGGTATAAGGTGCACCTGGCATTGGTACTAGTATAAGTCATATGTTCACGTGATAATACCTCAGGTCCCAAGCAGGTACTGAGTTCAGGCTGATATTGCCACCTTAGGTCATACCCAACTGGTATGTTCTTCAATACCAGAGTTCATACCAGTACTATATACCTAGGTTGCACCATATATTTGAGTACAACACTACACACAACCTCTCATTGTAGTCTTGGATACATTTTTAATTAGGTGCAAACTATTGTTCAAGTTCCAGGTAACTTAATTTAATGTAACCTTTGGTTGTGTGCTCTTGGCCATGGTGAAATGATAACCATGTTGGGAAGTTACTTGGATAGAAGATGGTAGATGAGATTCTTACTTTGACCTACTACCCCCCATTGGTAACAATGTGCAAAAAAAGCATATGTTCTGTTAATTGGAGCCCTTTATGCTCAATGGCTCTTGAGGGAGTGGATTGAATGAGGATCTTCATCCATCATGGATGGGATGTAACTCCCAATGTGGTTGTTGACTAATGCCAAGTTGTACTCTCAATCTTCACATTGCGAAACCTTTGGTCATGTTCTTCAATGGATTCTTCACACTCTTAATTGGTTTTAGGCCCCATTCTGGTTTTTCCAGTGTGCATAACCTGCAGTTTGGGTACCTTGCACTTGGGATCCAAATCAATAATCACACCCAAAACCAGTCCAAAACCTCCAATACCCCAATTCACTATCATGTTCCAAAAAAATTATATTATTTTTTGACAGCTGAATTTTTCACAAAAAAAGCTGGATTGACATATGGTTCTTAGAAAAACTAGGAACTGATTGCATAACCTTCTATGAAACTGTCAATTCTCTACTGAAAACCATTGGAACTTCTTTTGAAAAAAAATCACAACAAAGTGGAACTGGGCATTCTTTGATTCAGAATTTTTTATTTAAAACAACTGGGAACCAAAGGTTAGTAACAAAATCAAAGAATCACACAACAGTGGTTTGAGCCCCATACACAATTCAAACATGGGGTTTTTAACCCTAAATGCATGATTTTAAGGTCATATCCACCCTCCTATATGATCCCCCAGTTCTCTCTTTAAACACCATTTGCTGTGGCTTCCTGTTATTATGACTACTCAAGTGCAGACCTAAAGAAGAGAGTTGCCCAGCCCCTCCCCCAGGAGTTGTGGCAATGACCTTGTGGGATTTGGATCAGCATTGTGGAGTCCTGGATTGAAAAAGAAGAGGCGCCCATTCCCTAGGCATCCTACCAACACCATAGTACCAAGGCAGCTTCAACACATTTCTGTCAAATAATTATTTAATTTTGAAGATTTGATGTCAGAAATAAAAGCAAAGAGTTTTGAATTTTT
>Ga0209611_10009445_pt1 | contig 14768 bp, 7 predicted proteins | sample S1TSphgellanicum_3_FD_187693 | JGI IMG/M metagenome (GOLD analysis project Ga0209611, IMG submission 187693) | Host-associated microbial communities from peat moss isolated from Minnesota, USA - S1T2_Fc - Sphagnum magellanicum MG (SPAdes) (version 2) | ecosystem: Host-associated > Plants > Peat... | reverse complement strand
TGTCACGCCGGATTCAACCTCACCCTAGGACTTAAAGGCCCTTTTCAAACGTCAAAACGCTGCAAACGATGGCGGCAACCCTTGAAATTCACTTTCTCACGTTAAAATACACACACTGCCAATTTTGTCAAAATTACCCAAAGAAGGTTGCCAAAATTAAATTAATTTTGGCAAAATTGGCATTTGCCACAAACTATGAGGTCTGCTGTAGGCCCAAAAAAAACTTTACAAAATAGCTCTTTTATGCTAGAATAAAAGGTGCCAATTATTTGAATTTCTTACATAGCTTATTCTAAGCTCTATTACGCATTATTAGACTTGAAAAGACATTTTAATGTCCTCAAATCATATCAAGTACATTCATGGAAATAGACTTGCAAATGGACCATTTTGGGAGCCATTGATGTACATCACCTATTTGAGTAATGTCGTTTGGTGTGACTTCTTTAAGATTCACCTTGCTTGCATTAACACAAACATTGAAGACTGATTATAATACATTTACGTGTTTTAAAAACATTGTATAAACATTTATAGTAATAATAACTTTAGGTCCTATGAATTTGACTTCGATATAAAAAATCTAGTGAGGAGTACTTTGTAGGTTCACATACCTTGGATAAGTAATAGTGGCAAACCATCCATGATTGGAACTACTTCTTGTTCTTGTGTAACACCCTTGACGATCATGAAATCTGAGTGTCCACCAAGTTGAGGGACTTCAAGTGGACCAATTTCAATGACTAATCATGGTGTACCTAGGATTTCATTGAAGAAATTGGTAGTTACTTTAAGCATTTTTCTTTTGAATACATTTGTTAATTTTATAGACAACAAATGTAGATCTACATGGACTATCATAAGTAAGTACTATCACTTGCATCTAAATGAAAATAGGAAATTAGAACTAGTCAATGAAAACTTACCAAAAATTGGCATTTGATTTTTTGTCTGAACATATTTTGCAATGGATTTGTTGATGGTTTCATGAGATGCTTGACATATAGAATTGGAAAGTCTTGAATCAATACAATCCTTTTATTTAAAATAGAACTAGAACTTTGTGGGGGAATGCACCTCCTAGACATGAGACACTTGTGACCTTGGTGGCATCTCTACTATCCTTCCTATCTTAAGAGATATTATAGTAGACAAAAGTCCTAAAAGGTTATTCACCCCTAAATTGAACCTTCCATTGGGTGGGTAAAATGAAGTTGATGATCCAAATTCACTTTGTTTTAGCCCAAATAGAGTACTTGTATTTATTTGCAACATGTGATAGACCTTGATTAAAGTTTTTAAATGTCATAACATTGCATATATGCTTATTAGGAGAAATGATAATTAATGAGACTTGCTTCTAAGAACTTAAGAAAATCTTTGCAAAATATTTGTTCATGGTGTCAAAGCACCAATTATGTTTTCTAGATGGACTGATAAGCACTGACAAAACATCTAAGCACTCAAGAGGTACATCAAAGCAAGTTCATGAACTATCAAAGCATTGTGTGTGCTCTCTAGATGGATTGAAAAGCAATGACAAAACTTAAACTAAGCATTCAAGTGATACACCAAAGCAAGTTATTGGTGTTAAAACACCATGTGTGTTTATATGTAATGATAAAGCTTAGACTAAACATTCAAATGGTATACCAAAACAAGGTGATGGTATCAAACATTACTACAAAATGTGAGTGCAATTCATTAGTCCCCGTTCACTAGACCAATGAATTCACTACTTTCCAACTAGTCCCCATTTATTAAAACCAGTGAATTCACTCAAAATGTAATGAAATCACTTGGTGTACAAGAACACCTTTTGTTGTAGTGAAAGCAACATGTGTGTTTTTGGATGGACTAATAAGGAATGGCATAGATTATAAACATTCAATAGGTACACCAAAACACCAATTATGCTTTATGGATGGACTAAAAGTGATGATATTGCTTCTAAGCATTCAAGAAGTGCTTTGAAAAGGAAGTTCATGGGGTCAAAGTACCATGCATGTTTTTTAAACCTAGAATGAATTGAGTAGTGATAGGGTTTTTGAACACTAAGTGGACTCATAAAAGTATGGATATGAAAGTAATATAGGTCGGGAGTCTAAGTGTTGAATTCAATAGTGTGGAGCATTGGTAAAATAGTGACATCACTCTTTGTACTTATTTAATGACACAAGGAATGAACACTTGAAACAACAATTGGACCTTGACTTTGTAACAACATTTAATGTCAAGATGAAAAACATAACTTCCAACACTTACATGTGTTACACACTCATCCTTGAATGCCTACCTCAACTACTTATGCACATTATCCAAATTGAATTGCAATGCCAATTCCTTGACATTTGCATCATGATCATGAAACCTTCAAAAATTCCACCAATCTAGGTGGAAAACTTTAAAACAAACAAAACATTTATTACCTTTTCTTATAACCTCTACCAAGTAGAATGGATGATACACATGTTTACATGCTGCTACAACTATGACTTAAAAATTGAAAGACCTCTTACAAAATGAACAAGGAGAAACCAAAATGATTGTGTGGACATATGAATCTATAGGCATGGTTGGATGAAGAAATAGCTTAAGCCATAAAGAAAGTCCTCCTCCTTTTTCCATTATTTAAATTGGACATGAATGGCATCTTTCTACATTACCACCTCACCCATTTCCCTTTTAACCTCAACAACATTTGATTCAATCTTCCACAACTCTAGTTTAGTATCCTAAAACAAATCTTTTACTTGCATAACTTTTATTTTGTTATCCTCAACTATAGCTATGCAAATTTCAATTAACTTTTTAGTGCTCTTCATTTGACTTCAGAGATCATCTAATTTTTTAAAAATGGGGAGCTCATGATTACCTTGAGAATGTGCCCCCTCTATCCCATCACAACCTTCTTATAAGCCCTAAACATTAGAACTCGTGTCCTTTATAATGACCTTTGATCACAATGGAGATAAAAAAACTAATAACTTCATGATCAAAAATGGTGAATAACAAGCATTTCATTAAAACTCGTATACCTTAATGTGATCAAAATCCTCGCAATAATATGATGATCAAAGCTAATGATAAGCTTTCAAGCTCATCAAATTGTAATGCATATAACCCTAATTAATCATTCACACACATAGAACCTTGGTTGTAACATAATGATAAAAAAATTAGTAAAAGAATGTTATGCAACCTTACCTTTGTTTACAAAGAAGTTTAGACATTGAAACTTGTTTTTTGAAGCCCCTCCTTAAGATAGCCAAGTTCTCTTAATCATGTAATGTGGTTGACTTTAAGGCATGCATATGGAAGTGCATCCCTGTAAGTTTCTCAAAAATCTTCTACTTTTCCCCTTCTAAATATTCAGCCTTCTTCACCAATTGAACCAAAATCTCACCAAGAAATGCATACACATCTTGCACTCTTAATAGCTCTATTGGTGGAACACCATACGGGCAACATGCATTACCCACACCTTCAAGTTGTAACTCCTTCATTGACCTATCCACCACATCACCAACCTCGTTCAAGCCAAATGCATCTCTTGCATGATCACTTGGCTTCGAACACTTTGCCAATCTTGTTTTGAACTTTTCTTATTCCTCTTGCCTTTGTTTCTCTCTAACTATTGTAGCTGAACTAATGTCACCCAATTAATAGGGTGACCTTTGGCTTTTATTATGTAATTTGTAACAAACCATTTCATGAACTCATTGTTGGTCATGGTGGAGGAGCCATAAACCTTCTTGTACAATGCTAAAAGTTCTTTTCTTGTTTCTAGAAGAAGATTGGGGTTTGTAGTTCTATAATTAGTACATGCTCCAAAAACTTCTTCTATATCCTCTTTGGTAATATGGTGCGGCTTTAGGTCAATCTTAGGACTAAATCCATTGTTATTCAAATGCCTCTTGCTTGTAAAAGTTTTGCAATTTGTAATATGTAATTTGCAATGCAAATCAAATCATTCTTTTTTTTGCAAGGTTTTAACTACTCCATGCTTAAATTATTTTACTATGTTATTTTTGACTATTCCACCCTATTTAGCCTAAGGCAAAATCATTAAAAATAGTTAAAGGTTGAATGCATGGTTGAATGGACCAATGTTACATTCCAAATTATCACTTTTGAAATCCAAATCAAGGATTTTTTGTTGGGTAAGAATGAATTACAATGTTTTTCCATCTTTTTTTTGGGTATTTTTTCATTTAATCTAAAGCCCATTTAAAGGTCCTTTTTCTTAACACAGTGCACAAGAATAGTCCAAAAACCTTTTTTTATATAAAATTTGTGAACTTTTGAAAAAACCTTTATTTTTTCTTGTTTAAAAGCCCATAGGTAAAATCTTACAAATGCCATCATGCAAAACTTTTCAAACTTAGTTTCTTTAATATGTTATATAACCAAAATCAAGTCAAGCCTAATAAACACAATACAAATGATTGGACCATTTCAAAATCCATATAAAAAAATGTTGTTAAGATTATAATTCATAATGTTTGACTTTGAAAGTCCACATCTCTTGTGTGTTTTTTTTAATTATGGAAATTTAAGAAATGGAATAAATAGATATTCACGTTGGTATCCTTAAACTAAGTCCCTACATGAAAAAAAATTCAAATTTACCTATTGAATATGGTCATTAAAATGATAATTAAACAAGTTGTATAATTTTTCAAAAAGTCCAAAATTGGTCAATTTACCATGCACTAACCCCTAGGGTAAAATAACCTAGGGTGTAATAATTTATAATAACCAAAAATAGCCTAAAGTAGAATAGCCTATGGTGGATTAGCCTTAAACAACTAAAAATAACCTAAGGTGAAATAACTTTAAATAGTTTGGGATGGAATAACCTAATATCATTGAAAATTAACCTAGAATATAATAACCTAAAATATTTGAAATAGGGTAGAATATTTTAGAATAATGTAAAGTAGAAAACCTTATAATAACCTAAGGTGGAATAGCTCAAAATAACTAGCCACCCAAATTGCGATTGACTTACTAGATAGTTTATTTTTGCGTAGGCAAGACTTTGCAAAATAAAAAGAGGGCAACTTTAATACAATCAAGATTTGAGTTGAACCTTGAATATACAAGGTTATGTCATTAGAAATGATTAGTCTTTAAGAATCCCCCCATTTGCACTCAAGTTAATCCTTGAATTCCATACCACATGTTCTCCAAAATATAACCAAAACATTTATAACAAGTATGAATAAATATGGAGCAAGTGGGTAGCCATACTTTACAAAATGAGAAATATTCAAAAGAAACTAGGCTTTTGGTTATTTTTCACCATTAAAGAAGATAGCCCATAAAATGAAGACACCCACTTTATCCATATCATGTAAAACCCAACTTTTGCAAAGCCAAAAATAAAAGACCCCACTTAATCCAATTAAAAGGTTTTTCAAATCGCAAAACAACAACATTAGTTCCAAGTAGTTTTTTATAGCCCATTCCATGGCTTCTTGCACAAGAAACTTATTATCAAGAATGCAACAACTTGCAACGAAACTTGTTTGATTAGGTCAAATAATATTCAACAAGTGGAACTATATTCTTTTAACCAACAATTTGGCAAGCTTATTATAGGTGCTACCCAATAAAACAATCAATCTCCAATTCTCAAGCTTTGATTGATCCCCAAAATTTGGAATTCAAGCAATTAACCTTATCTTTATAAAATCAAAGGTGTTGCCATCCTCCAACATGAAAATAAAGGGCTCAAGAAAAGTGGGAGCAATCACACTTGAATTTTATTATAAAACTATGTGGGTAGGCCATTTTGGCTTGGAGTTTTACCTCGTGGCAATGTTGCAATGTAGCTTGGAGCTCTTTAAGAGTGATAGCTTCAATAAGCTTGTTATTCATGGCCTTCAAAACTTTATAAGGTACATTCCCCAACATTTCATTGGGGTAGCAACTAATTCCCCATCCATTAATTCTATTGTGTAGATTTTTTTTGTAAAAAAATGTATTTTGAAAAGGCTATCTAAATGGAACCAACTTTTTACATATAGGTCCTCTTTGTCATTATTTTGTGAAAATAAAAAAAATGTGCAAACATGTATCATTATACCATAGCCATCTTGTAGAAAGTTTGTGAAATGGTTTTCTAGAAAGGCAATTTGGAAATATCCCAAATACAACCTTCAAAAGTGAAAAGAATTTCATGCTTGTGTTCATCTTTGGAATCAACCTATAATTAGAGTTCTGGAAGTTGATTTTTTCTAGAATGATCATGGATTAACAATGGTTCAACATTTTTTCAAGACTCACATTGTTTCAAGGCCAAATGGCATGGACAAGAAGAGAGTGGTTAACATGAATGTCATTTGAACAAGAGTCCACGCAAATTCATGTTCTATAGTGTTAAATTTGTAATTTTTTTTGGTAACATTGGTTAATTGATAATAAAGTCCATTTCTCCAAAATAATAAAATATGTATTAATAAAAGCCTAAGTAGATATTCCAAATATATTCAATTCTATTTTTAAAGTTAAAGGAAAATAAATATGTTAAAACCTTATGAAAATATGGTTCAATTTTGGCCATTAAAAATCCATAATTGAAATTTGGCTAGGATTTTTGAAGGAAGGATTTAACAATAAAAAAGATTATTTAATGATATTGATTCATTATGGATAATTTGGAATGGAATTAAATATGAACCTTTCAATTTTCTACTATTCTAATTAGCTGACTAGTTCATATTTAATTTGGACTTTAAAAGTTGATTGTTAAAAATGGGTATAATTTTATTTTAAAATAGTTACATGGGTTTAAATTCATAATCAATTTTCAATTTGATAAATTTTATTACTCATTACAGGTGCCCAGAGAAAAAAAATTTAATAGAAATGGGCATTGTGATTCAAAAAGTGAACCACCTTGTAGTGCATTTACTTCTCCCATTATCAATTTTTTAGAATTTTTTAGAATTTTTACATCATCCAATCTTTGTTACAAGGTTAAATGATGCCAAGTTGTGGCCTTTCTTTGCCTCATGAATTTTTGGCCAAGCCTTTTCAAATGCTCGAAGCTTTTGGTTGCATTGAAGTAATGCAATGTGTAGCGTCAATGTTTCATGAAAGAATGTGTTGCCACATCATAATGTGCTCGTTAGATGAATGTTCAAGAACCATGGATATTCACAATAGTTATGGTTTTGAAATCTTTTATTTATAGCAAGACAAATTGAGCATAACCCTCCATCAAAATCCCATGATCTATCACATGTGCTAGGGAGGAGGAAATGAAAGTTTTTGCTCCTACATTTAAACACCTTATCTTTTAAAGTTATTTAATGAAAAAAGAAATCACCTCCTCCTTTGTAAATTACATTGACCATTCTTGCCCATTGAAACAACAAAATGTTTTGCATCTACTATTAGCTACAAACAAATCCAAATGTAAGCAAAACAAACTTTAGACCATCTATGGGTTTGGTGCATGAACTAACCAACATCTAACACGAAATAACAAAATTTGGAATAAGTAACCATTGAAGAGCTTTAAAGAAAAAGTAATGCAAAGTCAAGGAAGAAAAGATATTTCTTACCACTATAAATTATTTGTTTAGCTTCCTTCAACTTTTCCTATACACATTCTTGTCTATAGATTCCTTGAACTTTTAAAAATTTCCAACCTCCTAATTTCATGCATCTAGAGGAATGCCATTTTTTTTCCTATTGGTTTTTCCTTTAAATTGTCCATTCATTTGGATTTGCTAATGGTAGACCAAGAATTGGGGGATCCTTTGGAAAATCCTTTTTCTTTTCTTGCAATGATGCTAACTTTTCAAATAGGTTAATGTTTGTTCATAACACCATTGCTTTGCCAATTTTGTCCCATCTTCACAACCTTGCACCCTTTTGCTACACCATTATTCATTTTTTTTCCTAAACCACATTTAAGCTTTTCACAACCTTTGTTTGAACTTTCTTCAAGTTTCTAGGAACTTTGTCACAATTGGAGCTACATCTTTCCCATGTTGTGTTATTCTCTAACTCCATGACCTTTTAAAGGAACAACATTCAACCCTTCAATCACAATTAGAGAACATACTATTGTGCATCCATTAGTGAAAATGCCCGAATCATCCTACATTGGTTAAGTAGACCAATATATATGATTTTTTACTCCATTGTAACATCTATATCATAATTCATATCCAATGATGGTATGAAGATGATGTTAGGGAATCTACTTATGTTTGCCACTTCCATGGACACCATGGAACTTAATAGCCTTTTGATGTAAAAATCAAAAGTTTCAATGTCCATCACCTCCTCAATTTAACTTGCAAGGGAGGTTAGGTCTTATGCATTATAAATTTTTTTGTTATGCTTTAAAAATTAGATATTCATAGTCTGAGACAAAAAAAACTCTTACATAATGTGTTTAAAGATGACCATCATTTTGAAAAACAAAAGGATATATTAATGCTCCACTCCATTGTTATTATTTTCCTTATTTCAATAGCTCCAATCTCATTTGAAAAGCTTAGTTCAAAAAACCATCTTGTGAAAAACTTTTAAGGAAACAAAATATTCATGGAATCAAAACTTCATGTAATTTCAATGAATTTTTTTTTTGCGCAATCCTTTCATAATTTGAACAACCTTCTTTGAACATGGATGTTCATGGGTACCATGTAATGATTTTTAATTTAAACTCAATTGGCGTTGAGCCTTAGGCCTCCTCTGTGGAGGTTTGGTAATCCTAACTTAATGTAATTGAAGTTCCTTGAAAAGGAATGTTCAATGTGCTTCTTAATTTAGTTGAAGCATTCATGTTTTGTTTATTTTCCGAGGTTGGTTGAATCTTTTCATTAGCAACAATTTTGATTTCCTAAGGAGCAACCACTTCCAAAACTTTCCCAAAAACCCTTCCATTTTTCTCACCCTTGCTCATAAATAAGCTTTTAGGAAATAACAAAAAATGTGAAATGGATGTAATACCTTCAAAACAATGTTGAAAGATGCAAAAAATATTTGCACATTTTCATCCTTTGGAATTGCAAGAAAAGTTGCATGTCAAAGATGATAAATTGCCATTGTTTTTTTGTCATGTTTCCACATTCTCTTTTCACAAGTTTTTTTTTGCATTTTCCAACATTTATGAAAAAAGAAAGCTACATAGGCTTGCTTCCCTTATGGTATTCCACAATTGCAATTTGAATTCAAAAGAAGTTCAATTTAACTCTTGCCTGCATTGCTCTTTGAAATGATGCCCAAAACAATTAGAAATGAACTTGAAGGAAGTGGATGAAAGCACATTAAAGTATCTAGAACAAAAATCACACATCATGAAAATCTATTTTAAAGCTATAATACATTGTGTAAGCCAAAAAAAAAACACCTTGAATTTCATGGGTTGTGTGGCAAGGTATCATAAGATATTTGTCATAAAGATTTGAACCATCTTAGGTCAACTTATCATAATCGTATATTAGAAAGACAAATATCTAAACTATTAATTTCAAGGATTTTGTTTTTTTCAAAAACCTTACAAATTGATGTACATTTCAAAATTTGATCATCAACATCTTTCCAAATTGTTTCAAGCTTATATCAATATCAACACACCATATTGTCATTGAGTTGCTTATTTTCTAAAATGCATTATGTGAAAGTGTATTGAGTCCATATTGATTTATTCCTAACCTTGACAATTTTTTTGTATGATTTTAAAAATTCATAACAATTGGATATTAAAGATTTTGTCATTTTTATATTGTATGATGGTGTATGAATTCATTGTTGACATGAGTCCCATTCCATCAATTTGCACATATAAATTGGAATTCTATTGAAAATTTGAAAACTATTAAAATGAATTCCCAAACTCCAAAATCTTTCACCCTAGCTTGTTTTCACCCAACTATTTAAGTTGAAGTTCCTTAAGAAATGAAAAAACAAAGGAAGGAGGATCGAGTAAAATGTTGTAATTTTGGTAAATCTTATTTTTGTTTCTAGCTTTTACATTAAACTTTTGCCCTTCATCATCAAAATCTTTATCCCTATCCTAATATCTTTATCCAAGCATGTTAATGAAACAAGTTTTTATCTTAGCTAGCCTAGTGGGCATTCTACTAATTTTATAATTATTAGTGGTATGTTGTACTTACTGTCTTTTAGTTACTAAAAGATCAAACTACTTGGGCAGTTAGTATTTTAGTGGCATGTGGTTTTGCCACCTTTAAGGATTTGTGAAGGACATTAGGATGAGGTGCTTGGGAAACTATGGATGGAGAAAAGGCCTTTTGTGCTCCTTATTCCATTAAACATTCCATGAGATTTATTCTTTTCTTAGGTTGTTTTTTACTAATAGCATTTTCATTCTATGGTACCTTGAGTTTATTTTAATCTTTAAACACAATATTTGGTGTATGAATAATAATACAAGGAAAGAATTTTGTGGGAACCATTACCTTGTACTTTGTTTCTATTTGTTTTGGGTGCATTATTCTTTTTGTAAGTAGATTGGATTAATTTATTTAGTAACTTTCAATTTTATGTTTTATATTCATTTTCCTTATCAAGGTCCAAGGTCATTAGATGGTAACTACAAAAGGACAACCGAAATGGAAGATAATGGTAGTAACTTCATGAAGGTCATTGGTCCTTTGGATGAGTTTGTTGTAGATGTATTAGGGTAGGCTAGAAGGTATCTACTTTCTTGCCTTCATTATAACTTGCATTTGTTTTTGGAAAGTCTTTATTTAGTTATTTATTTGGAATGTAGGGTTGCCCTCCCCTTGGTAGTCCTTTGCAACTATTTTAGGGTTTAGGGTGTTTCTTATGCTATTATTTAGTAGTTTTCATATAAGTTAATTCTAGGGTTGTTGGGTTTGTAATCTTACATAACATTTATTCCCAAGATACCATGTTTTTGAATTATAATTCCATTTTTTCACACATGTGTGCCTTTCATCTTTGAACATTGAACTTCTATTGAAACACTTCCAATGGTAGTTGTAACCCATGTTGCCAAGAGAATGTGTTGAAAACAAGGAAAACCTTGAACATTTTCTAATTCATCTAAACCACATCATCAATCACCATAGTTATGTACCCAAAAGAACATTAAAAAGACCAAATTGTAGTGTCACACAAGCATCCCCTCTTAATATTATTTATAGGAATGAAAGTTCAATGTAAAAATTTTGCTTTTTATTTAAGGTTTTCTCCTAGAGAGTAAACCTAGATTGGACTACATAACAAACCTTAGGCAACCTCATCATTGGCTTTATAAATTAGATAGTTGAAACATTTGTTTCAAAAAAAAATCCTCCCAATAAGGGAAAAGAAATCCAAATCCCCTTAATTCAAACATGATTACCCCAAAATACTATTGGTTGCATTTTTTATTTTTTTTCCATGGCACTAATCCTATTGATTTCAAATTATTTGTAGGGTAAAACCCTAGGACTAGGCCTTTACCAAATACAAGATACACCTTCAACTACCACCTTGGGGGTGCTATATTTTGATAAAACCTTAGTCCTAAGGCTTTACTCAATGTAAAGACCATGATTTATTTATTTTTCCACTAAGGCCATGTGTTTTGAAAAATGTAATGCTTACCTCAATGGGCATTATCTATTTTGAAATGTTCATTGTTTGCAAACACACAATTATGTTATGTAAGGCTACCTTGAAATCCACTACAAATTTTCACATAAGTCTCTACACTAAATTAACATGTTCATAAAGAGAAAATGAACAATAATAAATAGTGATAATTACCTTTTAATTGAAAAATGGCAAGTAGAAACATGAAACTTATATATAAATAAAGCAACTTTGAAACAATCAAATTTATTAAGAGCATTTATTTAAAGATAATTGAATAAATCACATAATTAAAAAAATCTTAATTTAAAATCATTAAAATAGAACAAATAATAAAATGACTTAAAAAGTTCTAAAAATTCAACAACATTTGACTGATGCATTAAACCAACCATGTATAGTTTAAAAGCTCATGAAATTAACATAAATTTTCTTGCTTTTTAGGATCATGATTCATAACCCAAGGGTCTATTATTACCATTTGCAAAGGTGGGCATTTTAATTAGAATTCTCCGTTTGCATGTGGGTGGTGATACTATTTCTTGGTGGTTCTTTTGTCATACTTTTATTCCAATTTGAGTGCACAACTTAGAAGTTCTTAATAAAATTTAGTGTATCAAGTATCAACCTTGAATAAATTTTTTGAATTAATTTTTATATTATTCAAACTTGGGTTGCATGTTGCTTCACACCACCAATGACAATCAAATTGACATAAGGTCAAAATATTAATATATTTTCATTTGTTCCTTAAATTTCATAATATCAATTCACTTTATTTTATCTTCCATAATAAGTTACAAAATTATACAAATATTACATTAATGGGTTCATGAAACTTTGTCCAAGTTCTTGATGAAATAGGGTGTATCCATTTTATTTAAATTTTGTATTAATGATTTAATTAACTTTTAAAGAATTCTAAAGATGATGGTTCATTAAACTGAGTTTAAGTAAGATAAATATAGGATCCCGTAATATTTCATCCTACTAAATTCTAGCTCAAAATTTATTTAACCCATTCCTAAGTAAAGAGGCATGGAAAAGTGTCATTTCAAATACGTGTTTTTTAAGAGTCTTTTTTTCCCATAAACATCATATTCATGATCATATTTTTAATACCTTTTTCACCAATTTGCATCTCATTTCTTTTCAATTGAATTTTAATCCAATTGTTAAATTAAAATCCAATTCAATTCACATTCCAAACAATGTATTTGATTTGATTTGAATTGAATTCCAATTCAAGGGTGCATGCAATGTCATGCAATATTTTCATTCAAATGGAACTTAATTTTCACAAAATCAATTGATTTTTTTCATCAATTGATTTTTTTCATCAATTGATTGTCATTGATGGTGCATAGTTGTGTGTAGCCCAAGTTAATTATGAAAATATCCAAATGTTGGGCGGGTATTAGAAATTGCACCAAACCCCTGGCTGGTTATCAGGGTGGTTCTCGGGGTTTCCATTAGTGCAGTTCTTTCAAATTGAAGAGCCTGTTTGAATTATATCCATGGTTCTCAAATTTTGTTGCTGTAAGAGATCAAATCAACAAATGAACAGTTAAAACCGCCGGTTCTTTCATAGGGTTTAAATAACCAGAACTGGTGGGTTCTTTTTATTCTGATTTTGCTGTTCCCTGATTTTAAAAATGTTTTAAAAAATGGAATTGCTGGTTAAATTAACCAAATCAAATACCCGGCTCAACTGGTCTGAGACCAACCGATTCCTTTTTACAGATCGAGGTCTTAAAATGGGGTTCACAGAGTGTGTGTGTATCTTGTTACATACGGATGGATTCCAGGTGCCAAAATCTCGGAAAGAGGACTTTGAGACTTCATGCTCGGTCTTATCATATCCAGGTTCCAGGTCCGAAAATCTCGCGCAGACGACTTTGAGACTTCATGCGCGGTCTTATCGTATCCAGGTTCCAGGTTCAAAAATCTCAGAACAGTGTGAATGAGCACTTGGGGATCTGGAATGGTGTTCTTAATATATCTGGGTTCCAGGTCCCAAGATGTGAAAATCAGGGAGGACTTCAGACTTTAGCACCGCGAGCGGCCTCTTATTATATCCTGATTCCAAGTCCAAAAACCACCAAAAGGACTTTGGGACCCGGAACGGTGTCTTCTTATATCGAGGTCCCAAAATCTCCAAAAGAGGGGAGGGAGGACTTTGGGGCCTGGAACGCTGTCTTGTTATATTGAGGTCTCAAAATATCCGAGATAGGGAGTGAGCACTTTGGGACTTGGGATGGTGTCTTATTATATTGAGGTCCCAAAGTCTTCGAAATATGGAGGGAGGACGTTGGGTCCTGTAGCACTATCTTATTATATTGAGGTCTCAAAATCGCTTAAAGAGGGAGGGACGACATTGGGACCTGGAATTCTGTCTTATTATATCTAGATCCCAAAATCTCCGACAGAGGGAGGCACAACTTTGAGACCTGGAACGCTGTCTTATTATATTGAGATCTCAAAATATCCGAAAGAGGGAGGGGGGACGTTGGGACTTGGAACGCTGTCTTATTACATCGAGGCCCCAAAATCTCTTAAAGCGGGAGGACCTTGGGACCTTGCGACCCGGGGATCTGGAATGCTGCCTTATTATATCGAGATCCCAAAATATTCGAAAGAGGGAGGGAGGACGTTGGGACCTGGAAGCTGTCTTGTTATATCGAGGCCCCAAAATATCTGAAAATACGGAGGGAGGACGTTGGGACCTGGAACGCTGTCTTATTATATCGAGGTCTCAAAATATCCGAACGAGTCAGGGAAAACTTTGGGACCTGGAAGCTGTCTTATTGTATCGAGGTCCCAAAACCTGCGGAAGAGGCAGGGAAAACATTGGGACCTGGAACGCTGTCTCATGGCATCGAGGTCCACAAAATCTCCGAAAGAGGCAGGGAAAACGTTGCGACCTGGAACGTTGTCTTATTATATCGAGGTCCCAAGATCTCCGAAAGAGGGAAGCAGGATTTTGGGACCTGGAACGGTAGCCCCCCGTAACGGCGGCCGCTCCGGCACGGGAAGAAAAGGAAGAAGCTCTGGCGATGGCGATGGTCGGGAGGCACCGACGACGCTCAGGCCGCTCTCTTCCTCTTTGCCTCCTTTCCTTCTCGCACAATCCTACGCTGATCTGATAACCAAGCTGCTGTTGCATCTTCCTG
>Ga0209611_10009444_pt1 | contig 14771 bp, 8 predicted proteins | sample S1TSphgellanicum_3_FD_187693 | JGI IMG/M metagenome (GOLD analysis project Ga0209611, IMG submission 187693) | Host-associated microbial communities from peat moss isolated from Minnesota, USA - S1T2_Fc - Sphagnum magellanicum MG (SPAdes) (version 2) | ecosystem: Host-associated > Plants > Peat... | reverse complement strand
ATGGAAAAGTTCATCAAGAATAGATGTGTGTTAGGATTGTGCTTTGGAGAGAAAAGGGAGTCTTTCAAGAGTTCACTTGTAGATGGTGTGTAAGATTTATATTTCCAACATTATAGCTTTGAACAAATTGATAAAAAAACTTTAGTTTGGTTGATATGACAATTGCTCCACTAAGACATCATATGCATTACAAACCATTGAAAAGAGTTGGCATGCACACATACATTAATGTGATTGGATATTGTTTGAAAGACCAAGGGAAAGAACACTTTCAATTTTGTTGTGAGAATGTCAGTTTGGAACATATGCATAAAGGAGTTGATGAAAATGTCAAGTATGGAGTTTGATTTTGTAAGAATAAAGTTTATTTGACACAACAACATCATGAAGAGAGTTGCAACCTTTTGCAAACAAAGATGAAGAAGAAAATTGGTAGTATTATTCTAAGTGTGCTTTTGGAGATGTTAAAGTTTGGATTGTTTTACCTTATAGTATCATGAGGTTTCCCATACAAAAATAGTGGGATGGGCTATTTAAGGTCACAATCTTTATGGAAATTCATGATGTGCCCCAAGCTGTGGAGTTGGATGATGTTACAAATGTTTTTATGAGCACACAAATCCTCGTTCTAGGTTAAGAAAGATTGGAAGATCACAACTTGTTTGACGCACCCCCAAGCTCTTTAATGGACCCAAATGTAGGTCCAAACTGAAGATAGTGGAAAAGTAAGGAATCAGGGTATGCTCATTGATTCGTAGCACTTTGAAGGGTAGAGGGGTGTGCTGGAGCTCTGGGATGGGACTAGGAAGAGTGACAAGCATCAATTACTCACATGGACATGCACAAAACCAACATAGTGTGGTTAGTGCATAATTGAAGCACTTTTAATGCTAGGACAGACCATGGGCAACTCGGATTCACAAGACTCATCACAGCCTGGACTTGGGGAAGCCACCACCTTCCCTTTATAGTATATTCTGTGCCTCTCCACGAGGCCCACATCCAAATGGCTTTTTGTTTTAGAATTCCCAAATGGGAGTCCCGAAATTGCCAAAGTTGGGACTCTTACGACTTTGGGGCCTCATAATTTTGTGTGCAGACCTCCAATTGAGATGAGGTTTAAAAAAAAATTATAACTTCCATCTAGAGCTCTCCAACGATATGTTGCACACCACCTACACACAAGGAGATCGGGTTGATTCCCGACTTTTAGTGGTTAGGAGTCAAACCGCCAATTTGACTTTCGGCCTTTCTTTTGGCCATAACTTGTGTTTCAGATGTCCAAATGGGTGATGCGAACTCATTTTCGACATCTACGTTTCAATAACTTTCCAATGATATAAAGAACTCTTCAAACCAATGGGTTTTGACCCTTGCAATCGCTCTTTGAAAATTCGGGAGTCCTTTGGGACTCCAACTCCCCAAGTGGGAGTTGCCTTGGGAATGTGAGAGTTCATTCTCTCACACTTTCCTACACTCTCGGGAGTATAAGATGTGTCTCTTGGGTCTCCTTCTTGTCTCGCCCTTTTGCAAGCCCTTTGCCTTGGTAGCAAGCCCAAGGTTAGGGTTGCGACATTATTGAAGAGTCACAAAAAACTTAGAGGTTGTCATTTCTAGAATGTGAGTAACAAAATCTTGCAAGTACATTTGACAAGTTTTTAGATTCTACTGTGTTCATCCTTATTTAAATTGTGGACTTGTTTCCAAATCATGCTTTAGGTGTTGGCAAGTTACGGTTTACACAATTTGAGGCAAATTTGGAACTACATATAATATACAAAATATCAACACATAAGATTTCACCCATTTTGCACAATTTTAAATATCACATATAAATGATTTAGACTTCAAAATTAAAGGAAATCACAGTATTATGAGTATGAAATTGAAACATAATAGTACATTTGCATAAATGTACACCAATAATTTAATAATTTTTTTAAAAAACCTTTATTTGACAATAGTTTTTCATTTAAAAAAAATTCAAAACTTCATTTTACTTTTGTCAAATGATTAAAAAAACATTTAACCCAAGTAAATCTTCAATGGAAGAAGATTTTTCAACCTAAAAAAATCATAATTATCAACATTTTCATACCATAATGTGTCGTGACGTGTAATGTCATGATGTACGATGTCGTAAGGGTGTAAATCTGTAGTAAACTCTACTAAACCAAAAAGACCAAAGCTAATCAAAGGTATAAAGTAATCAACCAAAAAGAAATGCATGCACACACATATATATACAATGCACAAGAGGAGGCTGAGATGAAATTCTCATGTATATTAAATGAAAGAAAGAATTGAATTGCAAAGAAAGAAGAAGATGTAATATATATAGATGGTGGCCGTGTAATGGCCCCGTGAGCATCTAGAAATCCTATCTGATTATGGAGGAAACTCTCCTGACAAAGGAATCCTGAAAAAACTAAAAAGAGAAAGGAAGGGTTTGGCCTTTTATACAACCGCCAACAAACTGAAACCTTAAGTACCTAATAATGTATAGTCACCTATTATCGTACATTAACCCTAAAAGTGCACATGGGCATGCCTGTAACTAGCCATCATGTATAAGGCCATGTATGGGCATGATAGCTGTCATGACATGTAGTGTCGTGATGTACGGTGTTGTAAGGGTGTAAATCCATAGTAAACTCTACTAAACCAAAAAGACCAAAGCTAGTCAAAGCTATAAAGTAATCAACCAAAAAGAAATGCATGCACACACATATATATACAATGCACAAGAGGAGGCTGAGATGAAATTCTCATGTATCCCCCCCCCATACCTGAGCCAGGAAAAGCGTGGCATGGTCTGAGTAGGAATCAAGGTGTTGTAGGAAAACATGATGAATAGTACCAATTGCCAGCGCGAACTTGAGTGAGCTTTGGCTTGAGGCAGAAGAGATGGTATCCACCATTACAATTATCGCAAAGTAACATCTGATCAGCATTGTTTGTCCTTTAACATACCTGACATGGATAATCAAGTGGAGGAATCCAAGTTGATGTGATGATAGTGGGATACAAGTTCAGCAAGTGGCAAGGCGCATAATTTTTGGAATGATCCCAAATTGTGCGTCTGTTAGCTCCTTACAACTCTAACACACTTGAAGGCTTGATCGCCTTAATTTTCAAGATAGTGCGACCGGAAGAAGTGTCTAGAATATCATTGGGTTGTAGCTGGAGATATATAAAATCACCAACATCAAATTGTCTCACCTTAAGTTTATAACTACCACCTTGTGTGTGTGCATACCGTAAGGTGTCTTGATGCTGTCCAATGGACAAGTTTTCCATGGCCATGGGCATAACCCTCCTGAATAGAGCAACCCTTTTTGCAATGACCTTAGCCCAAGTGGTTGGGGAGTCCAAGTCCATAACCTGGTCCATTTGAGTAGCAATGGAAGAAGGCGGAGTGGGATGTCTCCCAAAAAGTAGAAAGTACGAAGAGAAATGAGACAAAGAGGCATGTTTGGACATCCTGTAACCCATGGCGATGTAAGGGAGGGCTAGGTCTTAATCCTATTTGTTCTTAGTGAAGCAAATGTTCCGAAGTCCCTTTTTACACGTTTGAACCATCCTTTCTGCAAGGCCATCAACTTGGGGATGATCTCTTGAAGTCCGACAATGGTCAATGAGAGCATGGTCAAATAGGTCTTGGAATTCTCCCTTGAATTTTGATCCTTGATCAGTAAAGCACTTAGTGAAAGCCCCAAACCTACTTAGAACCTGTTATAAGAAAGCCTGGTTGGTGTTGTGTGATGATTTGTCCGATAGTGTAACAAGTTCAACCCACTTTGAAAAATGTTTAATCATTCATGATGTAAACATTACCCCTGGAGGTTTGTGGTAACTCTCTAGCTAAATCACATGACCAACGATAGAATATTCCTTGAATAGAGAGTGGAGAAAGCGTGAGCTGTCGAAAGGAGAAAAAAATTCTCATTTTATCACATTGTTCACACCTAGCAATGACGTCTCAGACTTGAACATATATACGTCTCCAATGGTAATGAGAAGCGAGAAAATTATAAGTACGTTTAACTCCAAAGTGTCCAAGCTTCGAATGTACCTTTTGAATAAGACCAAGTCGTTCATGTGGTGGTGGAACCATTCTGTCGCCTTGTGGTAAGCATCAGACAAGGTGATTATCCCTCCATGAATAGCGTTTGGACAGTTGTTGTGTGCGATCCCACTAACTTGATGTAACTTGGGGAGGGTATTCCCCATGTTGAAGAAACTTTAGAATGTCCAAGTCCTCCCATATATCCATAATGGGATGCTCAAATTTAGTTATGAACTCCCTCATTCTCGATGTCGCCACTTGCTTTCCAATAGGATCAATGTCTACGTAGAAATACCTCCGAACCACCATCCCTGACTATAGTAGGGCTTCGAGACTTGTACCAATACCACCAAAGAGCTCCAGTAATGTAATCCCTTTTTTAGGTGGTGTCTAGGTGATTAGTTGACAAAATAATGGTTTAATCGGTTCGCCATAGCTCTCCATGCTCTCAAAATTAGACAAAGCTTTGACCAAGGGCTTGTGGGCTACTTTGAACCTCTGTAAAACCTCTGGTCCATGTTGAATGTTAGTAGGAACCACCCTCAAGCTTTTAGTAGCTTGAGTGTAAGCTATCTCCTCCTCATCTCCCTCTATCCATTCGTGGCTAGCTTGTTGGATGTAGGAAATGGTGTGTGCTTCCTTGAGCATACAATGGTGAGCCATAGGACTATGGTTCCCATGTAAATCAAGGGGTATGTATCCCAGGTGGTGGCCATTAGTCTTTTAATCCATTCGGTAGTATGCATGCTCGAACTAGTTGTTAATTGTGAAACCTGATGGAAACAAGGCCTTTTGCCCAATGAACACATCATAATTGGTGGCATTGGTGACTAAACATCTGACCTATAAGCAAAGCTCCTGATCTGTACTTTCATTGAAGTTAAGTGCGATCAAATTCGAACTTTCCCCAAGTACCTCCTCTACGCTCCCACTAGCGGTGCGAATCTGCCACGTAGATTTCCATAGTTTGGAGTCAAACATGCCCATCTTCTTGGCGAATTGAATTCCAAGAATCACTGGTTGGGCACCTATATCAAGAAGTACTACTCTGGGTGTATGTTTTCCCACTTGGATTGCTGACCTAGTATTGGCGACAATGGCAACTCCGGTGGCGATGGAAGTTCTCTCACTAGGCACCACCTTCGGAAATGAATGAGAGACTTTGTGGAAAGAATGGCTATCCACAACACCTTTGATGAGTAACAAATCCACAAGTGAGGTGTTCTTAACTCCCTTTTGATAGGTGAATGTAGAATCAGAGGTAAGAAAACATACTAATTTAGCCATGCTAGAACTAGTGACCAAATTATGAATGCGATCTATAACAAGTGAGCTAATCAAATGTCTCTCCAAGGTGTTGGATAGGACCTCTATAACATGTGGATCAGGCATTGGTAAAGGACCTGATGTAGTGTTCAAGGTATCCTCTACTACTGCAATTATGTCTCTGGTGCTTAGCTTCAAATCTTGAAAATTAAACAATGGTGTACTCACAAGCTTTTGTGCCACTTCATGCATTTGAAGTTGGCATTCCATAAGTTGATTAGTGGGAAATTGTGTGTTTTCCTGATGTACATGTATTCCTGGGACACGGGAATTTGATGCCCTAATAGCTTGTGGTGCAGTAGTCTCCTCCCCCCTCGCTAACAAGGTGCGTTCTTCCTCCGTGTTGAGAGGACAAAAAGATTGTGGCGTGACTGCTCGAGCTCCTCTAGCCCTGGTAATAGGACTTGAACTAAATGTGAGTCCATCAGTCTGAATTACCTGCCTAGTGGCAGAAACTCTGGGTGCCACATTAGCTTCTTGTGCCACGACATAAGAAGGGCAAAAAAAAGTAGCAAATTTTGGTGTGAGACTAAAATTATGTGCAGTGGAAAGAACATACTCCTCAACTATGGCATCATGTGGGAGGCCATAGAACAACCCAGGAGGTCCCTCCCGTGATCCTGAACCTTGTACATGTTGAGCATGACTAGCTAGTTGGGAGGACTTGCTTTTTAGATTAGCAAGTTAGGCCCTCAATGATTCAAGTTCATTTTGTAGAGTTTGAACTTGAATTGCATGGGCTTGAAGCACCTCCCTCTTGTCAACATTGTGTTCCTTCTTCTTAGCATTCTTATTGGAATTACCCTTGGTGGGCGAAGCCTGAGTGGAAGGCTGAGGTGTTTCGGTCTTTGGTTGAGGGACAGTAGAAGATGTTGGTAGATTTTGCCGTGGTAATCGGAGTTGCTTCTGTTCCAAAAACTTGGTAAAACAGATAGCTTCCTGATGTCCCTCTTTCCCACAATAATCACAAAAGAGAGTTTTAGAAGGAATGTTGCACTCACTAGCTTTGTGGGCAGGATTGCCACAGTACTTATAAGAAGGTAGGATGGGTGTAGCCGAGTGCACCATTTTAGCCTTTGAAAAAAATGTGATGATCTAGTTAGCACAGCTGGTGTAAGCTGAGGCCTTGAACGTGATGGAGGCCTGATAGTACTGGCTTCATAGTGTGCATGAGCAAGTTCCAGCTTTTCAAAAATGTTGTACACATTTAGCAAAATGTACGAGTCTCCAAATTCTGTTAAAACCCGTTGCAAAACCTATGCATGGAGTATTGGAATACCTTCCAACGAACGAAGATACCGGTGGGCAGCTTCCAGGTTTGTGATGCTTTGGGTATCCTCTTTGAGTTTGAGAAGCCTCCTGTAGAGCATCTTGAAGGTTTCATCCTTTTGCCGAAAGAAGGTGGCAAGTTGTAGAATTTTTTAAAAACTTTTGACTCGAAATTCCAGCTCAAGAGTTTGAAAGAATTCCCCCACTGGATCAGCAAAAGCTGGCGCATCGGTGGTGGGACGAATGTTTGTGATAACAATAATGAGTTGTTGAAGAGAAAGGTTTACTAAAATAGGTACCGGTTTGGATTATTGGGCACAATCCCATGATGTGCAATTGCAGCTTGAGAGGCGGTGGCGATGGTTGTGGCGTAAGCTGGATTGGGAATTTGGGTGACGCCCAAAATCCTTGCAGAATGTTGCTTGTAGACATTTAATGCCTCATAATGCACATAACGGGCCAATTGTTTGAATACAAACGCCTTGGTGTAATTAGCACCATACTTGAGCTCCAATTCACAGACCACAATTGAGAAAGTTGCCTTGAACTCCCTCAAAGAAATAGTACCTGGCCTTCCGCTAAACTTCTCAATTTTCCTAAAGGAACTATTGACCTCCATGGTGTATATGGGTGTAGAGGTAATGGTTTGCAACGGAATATACGATGATGGTGTGAAAGTTGGTGCGACAATAGGTGTACCCCACTAATGAGCCCCTCCAAATGGATTCTAATGTATCGTTGATGTAGTGTAACCTGAACCTGAATTCCTGTTAAGAGTTGTACTAGATGACGGTGGTGTGTGAGCCATGGATTATAGCTCAACAATTAGTTAAGCTTTAGTTCCGTAATTTTCCTTAGTACTAATGATTTGAATGCTTATAAACTTCCAAGTAGTGATTATTAATAGTTGAATCAGCTTTTGTGATATTTTAAGCATATAATATTTCTTATTTCAGTTGATGTAGCGCTTAATCAATTAAACACCTAGTAAACCTTTTAAAGTACATTATCCCTTTTATGTTGTAGAGAAGGGTAAGGGGATGTATAATTAAATGTGATTTATTTATATATAGGGAATTCAAGCCCATAATTAACAATAACATTTCACCATGACAAGGTTAAGTTAGTCTGTAGAAGAATCTTCAAGCATTAATGATGTACTTGTAAGATTTTTAGGATGTAGTTTTAATACGTCTTATTTAGTTTCACTTCTATCAGATTTTTAAATAGAATCAAATCAAACTTAAGTATTAACATTTCCGCCTGAGTAGCTTCAGGTGAATTACAACTTTATAACCGACTTAAAGGATATATCACAATTGCAAAAAAGTTAGAATGTGACGAATGGTGTGAGCGAGGTACTCAGCTCGATGCTCCATGGGAAGGGGGTTGATTGGCCCTCGTAGCTAACGATAATGGCCATCACCGGGAACCCACGTTCGACAATGGAGACGGACATCATCATCTTCGCATTGACATTCCTTAAACCTTTTTGGCGCGGCTCCACGAGCAATAACGAATTCTAGATAGATGGCTAAAGCATGTGGGTGAGGAGACAATTGATGATCCCATGCCGAACGATCGACTCGAGTGCGCACCACTCGCTTGGGTGGTTCTTCTTCGCGCGGCCGTTGAGAAACAATCACGTCGAGCGGTGCTTCTTCAAGCTCTTCCTGTTCTACTAGTGTAACTAGAGGATTCGAAGGTGTAGCGACATCATCCGCCATGACTAGTTTTCACTTGCATCAACAAAAAAACCAAGAAGGTAGTACAAACAATGTGGTACTTGCGTTTAGAAGGGGTCGAGGCCTTTTTATTTAACAAATTAGGGTAGACCTAAGGTGTGGGAGTGATGGCGGAACCTCATGAAACCTCAAACATCCTAGATTTAAGGGATTCATCAAACCCTAATTTCGATGGCGGATTTAAAAATATGTGGGGGTTTTTGTGGTGCAAATTTACTTCCAATTTATTATGTACTACATAATTAACTAGTGCATGGTAAAATAAATAGGTAGGGGATATCAAGAGAGTAAATAGTACAAGGGAATGTTAGTTCAACCATTGAATTAGTCAAGTAACAATTCAAGAACGTTACTAATTACTACCGATAAACTATCCAAGTAGTTAGTTACTTGAAGTAATTAAGATGAAGAAATAGGATGTGAAGGTCAACGGACGGAAAGGATAAGGATCAAGTTCAAGAGACCTCATCAAGATATCCAAGATAAAGGAAGGGATGAATCCTCCAATCCCATTAGTCATGAGGATTGTCTTCCTATTTGATTGGAGGATGGAATTTTCCTTGTGTCTCATTGGGCCCAAGAATTCTCATCCTAAACTCAATTGGATGGCAATTTATTCTCTATTCTCATTGGTTCTAGAAGGATGAGAAGGCCATTGATTGGAGCAAGGGATTGCAAAACTTTCATTGGACAAGGGGAACAAGCTCAAGGAAGGTCATGGAGGCTTACTAAGGGAGAAGGTATTGTGTGTATGTGGGAAGGAAAGAAAGAGGAGGAGGAAGTGTGAGGAAGAATGTTTAGTCCTTATGTGTGGAGAGGTGTTCATGGAAAAGGAGTGTGCAAGAATTAAACATGGAAGGAAGTTGTGTGTAACAAGTACTTGTAACAAAGCCTCTGGAATTTTGGTTCAATTAGTTGTTCCTCCCAAATCCACTGTTGGATTTGTGTCAAAATGAAATTAGTTTTAGTTTGGAAGGTGTAGAAGGTTCTCCCAAAATTTCAGCATCATCGGAGTTACTGTCAAGGAGTTACACTGGTTGGAAATAGAGGGTGTTGTGGTGGAGTCGATGGAAAGATTTCCATGACAAAGCCTCTGGATTTTTAGTTCAATTAATTGTTCCTCTCAAATCCACCATTGGATTTGTGTCAAAATTAACTCAGTTTTAGTTTGAAAGGTGTAGAAGGTTTTCCCAAAATTTCAGCATCATCAGAGTTTTTGTCAGGGAGCTACACTTGTTGGAAGTAGAGGGGGTCGAATTGTCTGTTTTTTCCTTCAATTTAAGCAAAGTGGTTTCGAATTCAAGTTTAATTCTTGATAAAAAATAAAAATAAAAATAAAACAAAAAACTTACGATATTTTATACCATGGCTCCTTTTATATTAGCCTTTTCAAAAATCTAATGCATGTTAGATTAGGATGTTATGTGTAGATGTTGGACACAACGCATTAGATCATTAGTGAATTTCATTACTTACCTTGAATCGCCTTACATGTTAGAACTACAACTACATAGTAGTTCCATTTCCAAGCGGTTTTTTTTTTGTGAGTACATATCTTAATGGTGAAGGTGTGCAAGAATTCCTCACATGGTGTTATAAATGCTTGATGGTACCGTCGTGAAGATCGTGAGCTTAAGGAAATCGGCTCAAAGGATTGTGTGTTACTTTGTAGCTGATACTTGGGCTTTAGTTGAGCAGTAGTGTTTTTATCATTCGAGGACATGGTGTTATCCCATGCCCAAAGTTTTGTAACAATATAAAGCACTATCTACAAAGTTTTAACACAATGTATAGTTTGAAAAATATAATGTGTCGTCAGGAATGACCGGTGGCAAATGAATATCGGACGGAGGTTAAACGGACGTCAAACAAAGGCCGAACGAAAGTCGGACGGAAGTTAAACGAACGTTGGACGAAAAGGTAAAATGGTAGAACACAGGATGCAGGATGGTAGAACGAAGGACAATAGGACATATGACAACAAAATGTAGGATGTAAGACGGTATAATGTAAGATGGGAGGACGTAGGATGCAGGAAAACAATCGGACGGAAGTCTTTGGATGGACGGAAGTTAGAAGTCTATGGACGGAAATCGGCAATGCGACATCAAAGGTCACAGCACTGTAGAGCGCTCGTAACCTTTGCAGCAATGGCCGATGGCAACATGGAGCTATATCGGTGCAAGCTCGTGATGCTGTAACATTATAAGCTCGCGACATTATAGTTGATAAAAATCGTGGTGCTACAAAAGCAACAGTTCGCAACGTTGTAAGTGTTGCAAGCTCATGTCATAATGGTGTTGCAGTTCACATCATGGCACTACAGTGCTACAGTTTGTGTCACAACGGGCTATAGCTCGCATCATGATGACGCTGAAGCTCATGGCAACGGTGGACAATAGTGCATTGTGCAACAATGGCAAGTAGCGCTGGAGCTTGTGGCAACGATGGATAACGCTACGCTGTTCTACAGCGATGGTAGCGGTCACCATCAATTTTTATTTATTTATTTTATTTATTTTTTGTTTTTTTGTTTGTTTTTTACTCGATAGCTTCAAGAGAGAAAAAGAAAGCGAGAAAAAGAGAAAGGAGAGAGAGCTTTGAAACCTGCTCCAGGGTTTGGTTCTGTTAGTTGGAATAAATGTAACAACACAAGTTCCTTCCTGTAACAATGCTAGCTCCTTTCAGTAATAGCAACACCAACACCTTCCGGCAACAACAACATTAACAACACTAGTAGTAACAACAATAACTCAAGAACTCATAGGTAAAAGAAATTTGCCGCTTTCAACATGAAGCAATAGAAAGTGGAGTTTTTCTAGAATTGAATGAAAGAAAGAAGATGTAATGTATGTAGATGGTGGCCGTGCAATGGCTATTGTTAGCATCTAGAAATCCTATTTGATTATGGAGGAAACTCTCTTGATAAAGGAATTTTAGAAAAACTAAAAAGAGAAAGGAAGGGCTTGGCCTTTTATATAGTCACCAACAAACTGAAACCCTAAGTACCTAATAACATACAGTCACCTAAGATCATACATTAACCCTAAAAGCGCACATGAGCATGCCCATAATTGGCCATCATGTATAAGGCCATGCATGGGCATGACAAATGTACCAATGAACATTTTAAAATCATCTGATTTAAATTCCATAACTATTAGAAAAATTGAAAACTTTGATGGGAAAGATTTTCTTTTATGGTTTTTTTTATGTATGTGTGAAATTTCATGAAAAAATTATTGTTAAATGTAATATTTTTGAGTCCTTTTGTTGGAATTGCAGAAATGTGACAAGGCTTTTCAAATCAAAAGAATATTTTGTTGGACTATTATATCATTCATATGTGCATTGATTTCACAACATAATGTTTGATTGGGACATAAACCATCATCTATTACAAAAATTTCATTGAAAATTATTTTCCAAATTTTCACCATGATGCATGAAATTTGGATAGGTACTGAAAACTATCAAATTGTGATAGTTTTTTGTGTAAACCGTAGCTTGCCAACACCCTTTTTTTGAAATTTCCATAAATAAAACTTCATGTGTGAAGTTTGACTTCTATAAATAATTTTTTAAAAAAAAGATGAACTTGCATGCATGAGTTTTGTAATCAACAAGTCTTCTAGACAATTTATATTTCAAGTGTGTCGTAACTTGGATTGTATGTTTTAGGCATTGGGCCAATGAAAAAACTAAGAAGGGTGAAGAAAAAAAACGTTTGATGTACCCACAAGTAATTAATATGAATCACACTATTGTTGTTACAACTCTCATATCCTACCAAGCCCATAGGACATTACACAAGTTGTTAATGCTTGATACCAATAGTTTGCACATTAACACTAACATCCAAAGTTGAAAACTATTTGAGAATGGTACCAAAGAATTGTTAGAGAAGTGAACAAGGAAAATATTTTTTTATTCAAAAAAAATCCCCATCATGAGAGAATTGATTGCAAAGGATCAACGAGAGTGGATAGAAAATAGAAACATATAAAAGTTGGCAACAAACAACAAAGTGAAAGAAAAAACAGGTGAAGAAAGGCTATTGCAATTGAAGAACAATGAAATGAGAATTTGACTTGCAACTAGCCACGTTATTGAATGGCAATAATGAAAATAAAGTGCCAATAACAATTAAATAAAAAGAAAACATGCAACATTTGCATACAATAGCTTGAGATCAATGACACGAAGAAAAACAAGCCACAAGAGATGTTCTAGAGCTTGAACAAAGGTTTCATGAAAGAGACCACAAGACAACTTTACTCACTAATAATTTTCTCTCACTTTCATCAAGATCAAACTCAACTGCATTTGCTATAATTAAGTGAAGGGTAAAATGAAGTTGTTAATGTAAAACAAATTCCTTTTTGTGTTTTATGCTCACATTCAATAGCACATTCAAAGAGAAAGGTGTGATCATGTGTTCCTAGTAGTTGTAATAAACATAACAATATGAGTTTCAAGCTAAGAACCTAAGTTGATTTTTAATGCTAAGGTGAAGGTGGGCTCAAACATGAGGATTTTTTTTCTTCAAAGGAACACCAAGAATCCAAAGTTTGTTGAGGAGGTTCTTTCACAAATTGACCTCCACTTGTAAATTGTTATATACTTATTTAATTGGTCCAAGAATCAAATAATTGTCTAATTTTAGATTAATTTTTCAAAATTTAGAACCAATGAATGCCCAATAATTGGATTGGGAATTGAAATTAACTAAGGAACATATTATGTTAAGTGTGTTATGTTAGCTACTTAATTATGTTGTGGTTTGTTTAACGTTAAGTTGGGTTAACCCAATTAATTTGGTTTAGTCTTGATTAGTAAGGAACTAATTATGCTGCAAATAGATTTCAATTATTTTGTTTGTGGCAATCAAAACCCTTTTGGTGTGAATCACAAATCATTTTTGATGATTTGAGACTTCAACACCTTGTTTCTTGTTTTTTTTGTTGTTGTGTGTTTATGCATCTTGTAGTTTTATCAACATCTTGATTAGGTTTGGATTCTTGCGTGTTGCAAGTGAGTACATCTTTTCTAATCATTAAAAATGATATTTAATTTTGTGTTGTAACTAAATTCAATTTTGTAAGCACTAGGTTTTGTAATTTGTGTTTTGCAGTAGAGTTTTTGTTCAAAGTGGTGAGGTATTGTTCTTCATTTTATTTTGTGTTCATAACATTCCCAAGAGACATGAACCTTGGCAAATGGGGCTTTTGTACCCGAAGTATGGAACGAGATGTTTTGTTCATGAAGAAATAAAAAGAAAAATTAAAAGGACATAAGCAACCAGGAGGGCCTTCCCATTAGCAACAACCTCATTTCCCTTTAATCTTTTTCACTTTCACCCTCTCTCCTTTTCACTTATCTCTTTGTGGTTTTATCTTTTGAAACACAATAACTATAATAACATGAGCTATAAAGGCAAGGGGGAAAATGTTGTTGTTGCATGACAACAATAAGAGTTGCAATAATAGAAGCACCATCAATCGGTGCAAGAACAATGGTAGGAACAACTATACAAAGGGAAGCAAAACGAGGGTGGTGGCGGTGGGATGAGGGGCCATCACCATTGCCATCCATTGGTGAAGCTCTTTGAACCTCCCAAGTTTGGAGAAGGCTCAACGCATTTGGGAAGTTTGGTGGAGGTTCAAGATAAGGGCATTGATAAGTACCATGCACTTTTTTTCTTCAAACATTTTTCAAGTTTTTACTTTTCATTTTTTTGAAATTGAGCTTTAGGAAGGGACATGTTTAGCACCAATCCGAACTTGCCATGTGTCCATTGTGAAAAAAGGTCTTAGAAATAGTTATTCATCACTTTTAGCTTTGCCTTGTTATTCATCCATAGACAACTACCTCTAAGACCCTTTGGTTTCACAATGGACACTTGACGAGTTTGGATTGGTGGCAAATTTGTCCCCTCCCAAGCCTTTAGGTAAAAAAAATTGAAAAAAATGAAAAAATAAAATAAAATGTTATATATATTTTAAAAAAAACATGTGCTAGGTTTGGATTGGTCTCAAATCAGATTTTTAGGTTTAGTAAATTAAAAAAGAATTTAAAAATAAAAAGGAGGTTCAAATTTCCTTCCAACTTCTTTAAAAAAAACATTCCAAATATTTTAAAAACAAAGCCCTTCAAATGTTTGGCTCTGATTTTGCAGTTTCCAAGAGCTGCCCTTAATTTCATAACAACCCTAGGGGGGTTATGCCGGGGTAGCTCCCCCCAATTTTATATGTTCCCACGTTCCCATGGAAGTATTTCTTTTCTATGAAATGGGAAAGAAGCAAGGAAATTAAAAGAGAGAGTAAAAAGAGAGTTGTTTCGGTAAGAGGGAACGTTTGTGT
>Ga0209611_10009442_pt1 | contig 14773 bp, 14 predicted proteins | sample S1TSphgellanicum_3_FD_187693 | JGI IMG/M metagenome (GOLD analysis project Ga0209611, IMG submission 187693) | Host-associated microbial communities from peat moss isolated from Minnesota, USA - S1T2_Fc - Sphagnum magellanicum MG (SPAdes) (version 2) | ecosystem: Host-associated > Plants > Peat... | reverse complement strand
GGACATATCAACCTATTAATGGATGAAAATAAATGTAAAATTGATGCAACCAATAGGATGAAATTTCTAATAGTTGCATCATAGTTGTGAAAATGACCACAATAGTTGAAAGTTGGTCTTGTAGTTACAAATATTTTCAAATCTAATTGCAAACGAGTATAAGTCGCATGTAGTCGTAAATTGAATGGTTACATTTTGGCTGATTTCTACTAGTGATATTATTTACTACTTGAGTAGTTATAGTAAAGTAAGTTAGTGAAGGTAGTCTTTTGTTTGTGGAATAATAAGGTGTTAGCCTTACCCGCTGATCCTATCCCCTGGAGGACAATAATGATTAGGGGTCGCAATTTCACCCCCTAACAAAAGCCTTAGGTGAGGAGCTTGATTAAATCAAATGAGACATGAAAATGCAATTTTAGGCAATTTAAAATGAATTTGTGTGAAGGTTTATTACTCCCAAATGTTTTACCAATCACCTTCATTTTGGTGTGTTTGACATTGGTAGCCCAAGCTTATGAAAAGTCGGTTTTGAACTCCAAATACATGTCAATTTGGTGATGAAGCTTGAGCATTTCTTTGAATGGGAGACACCAAATTCATGTGTCATCAGAATTCACAACAAGGGATGGGAATGCTTGTGTTCTTGACCTTTCGAAATCTAATATGATGCATTCCTTCGTGTTTCCCCCCTCTTTGAGATGGTAGATTAGGTGATTCCTTTTTTCCTAATCCCATCAAGCTTGTTACCCCTCCCCCATTACTCATTTTCATGGCTATAGTTAAGAGCTTTGGTTTGCCATTGCCAACCATGGATAGTAAGACCTTTCTATGAATTTCCAAAACATGATAACAAGAAGGTCTTTCTTCATTTCCCCCCAAGATCTCCATTGGAATCCCTTACCCCACGTCCTCCCTTTCAAATTATAAGAATCTTTAAAAAGATAAGGTTGTTTAGTAAAAGAAAGGGTACATTTTGAGAGGACGTACAATTTATATTCGTGGAAAGGAGCTTGTCAAGCTTTGATGCCTTTCAAAGTTTGGTTGGCAAATGAATGGAGAAATGATCACTAAAGAGATGAATGAAATGTGCATTAGTAAAAAACCCTCTTTTTAACTAAAAGTTTTCGACTACATGACATTTGCAACTATGTTTCAACTAGGATTTTTTTAATTTTAAAATAAAATTATGGCAATGACCAATTAAGTCAACTTGTCTACTATAGTGGTATATAGTTGAAAGCATTTTTCAACTAAGTGGTCATTTGCCAAATATTCTTGGCATCAACAGTGTTTCTAAGTTGAACGCCCAACTATGTTGATAAATAATGTGAAACATGTTTCAACTAAAGGGCCATTTAAAAATATTCTTGGCATCTAAGGTTTTTTAGTTGGCACATAATCAAGACATTGACTAATGTTCAACTATTTTGATGACACCATCAACACACATATATGGATGATAAATCGTACTAGAGGATGGATGAAATGTTGTTTTGTTTGCAATTTTGTTGCAACTATTTCTTTCAACTAGGTTAAACAATTTGTAGGCAACTTTAATTTTAATATTTATTTAAAATTATGATAACATTAACTTACATGTAAATTTTATTGTATAAATGGATGGTTTTTTTTGGTGCATATAAATATTAAATTTAATTTCAAAATGAAGTTTAAGGAAAATCCAAAATATATGCTAGTAATAATGTTTATGTTCAATACACATGTAATTTATTATTTTTATGTAGATCATTACAAAATATAAAATATTGATGCATAATTAATAATATTGTGCAACTCTAATGTTTATTCATTTTAATACACATGATATCTGAATATTTGTTTAAAATTATGATAAAAACTCATTAAACACTTATGTACCCTATGTCATTGGCCCAAGTTTGAATGAATTCAATTGAATTTTCCTTCCAAACCCCTTTTTGCAATTTTTTTGAATTTCCAACAATAATACCCACTAATATTGCAATAATATTGTTCACATTTTGGGTCTCAAAATTATGAAAACAATGTTATTAAATCAAACTTGGTGAGGGCTTTCCAATAATACCAAGAACACCCCTATATTCCAATATAGTTTTCAATCTTGGGTTTTTAAAATTAAAAACCAATGAAAAAATGGTTCAATAATCAATAGAGTCCACACCATAACTCCAAAATTTTAAAACCAAGTTGGTGCACTTCTATTCATTGAGAATTTTTTGGTGATAAGTCCCATAACATAACTTAAAACAATATGGTTTAAGAGATATCATTATGAAAAAACAAAAAAAACTACCTTCCTTCATGGATAGATAACGTGACATATGTTGTTGGCCCTAAATGTGAACACATTCAACTCATTTTCCCTTATAATTAAACCCAAATTTATATATATTTTTTCAACAACAAAATTCATTCAAAATTCAATATCTTCCACACTTTAAGTAAGAAAATTATGAAATAAAGTTAATTAAATTTGACTTAGCAACTACTTTCCAACAACACTAAGTACACCTTTGGATTTGGATACAATTTTATTTACAACTTTATAAACATTTATTAAGAAAATGGTTCAATAATCAATAATCTTTGCATTGTAGCTCGAAAAATTCTCAACCCAAGTTAGTGCACCCTTACTCAATGTTAGGTTTTCAAAGATATCAATAGCATTGCATGAAGCATTTGGCTTGGGAAATTTCAACATGATCAAACAAAACAAAACAAAACAAACTATCTACCTTCATAAATAGATTAAATAATATGTTTTTTTTTTTTGTATCAAATGAATGGTTATGTATGATGCAAATATTTTTTTGTGCATATAAATAATAAAATTTGATTTAAAAGTAAAAATTAAGGAAATTCTGAAATACAAGTTTGTGATAATGTGCATGTTCCACTTAATTATTATTTATATGTAAGCTGAATTTTAGTTTATAACATATCAGATAATGATACACAATTAATAATTTTGTGGAACTTTAATGTTTATTCATTTTCATACACATGATATCTGAATACTTGCTTTAATAATAAAATTTCATTAAACATTAAACTGCATGTAAATTTTATTTGTGTGAATGAATGGTTATGTATGATGCAAATATTTTTTGTGTATATAAATATTTTAAATTAATTTCAAAATAAAATATAAGGAAATTCTGAAATATGAGTTTGTAATAATGTATGTTCAATATATCTAATTTATTATTTCTTTGTAAATCAAATGCTAGTATAGAACAAATCAAGTAATTAAACATAATTAATAATTATGTGGAACTTTAATGTTTATTTATTTTTATACATATGATGTCTTAATCTATTTTTAAAATTACAATAAAAAATCATTAATTATTAAGGTACATGAATGGTTCATTGGTTATGTATGATGAAATTTTTTTGTGCATATAAATATTATACTTTAATTTGAAAATAAAAATTAAGGAAATTTTGAAATATAAGAATTGGACACAAGTCATGTCAAAGAGGATTTTCATGATGATTCACTAGTGGACAGAAATTTGGAGCTTGACATGGATTTCCCATAAGCATGGGTAGTAGAATTACAAGGTGCACCAATTAAATGCACATGGATGAAGATGATTGGTCAAGCTCTAGGACATAGTAGGGCTTTTTCATGAATTTGAAGAAGCCTTTTGAACAGTGTTTTATCTCCTTCAAAAATTTATCTTTGGATATGATTCTTGAATTTCACAACATTAGTTTTGTGTGGCATGATTGTTGTCACACATTTGCAACAAAAATAACAAAGGTTTTTATTTTCAATTTCTTGATATTAAAAATGTGGCAATTTTTCCCCAAAAATCTAGCAAAATTAGTTGAATTCACACTCTAAAAGAAGAAAATTCCCAAAAAATCCATTTTTTGAATTGAGGAAAAACATTGTTAGAAAGAAAAAAAAAAAAAAAAAAAAAAAAAAAAAAGAAAAAAAAAAAACTCCATGAAAATCTTGGAGTATTGTAAATCTCTAAATTTTATTAACAAGAGGGACACTTGACATAGAAGTGTTTATGTTAGCTTGCAAGCTAGCCTTTCTAGTGCTCCTGTGAATGTTGATATCATATCAAGTGGCCATGTTGGCCTCAACAATAGAGGTCCAAGCCTAGTGAAGAATCCTACTAGTAACGTATTCATCATCAAAATGCTTGTGGCATCACTCAACCCATAAAAAGTACATAATACAACAATGAAGAATATCCAACAGCTATTTATTATAAGAAAATCCTCCTCTATGAAGTTTGTGAATATCTAAATCATCTTGCTTTCTAGGGGCTACTATGTCACATAAAAGTCCAAGAGTGAGGATTTCCCACTTGTGCTAGATCTAAAGAAAGATGTCCTAAACAATTATAGCTTTGGGACAATCCAATGTGTAATGTTGTGGCATTTCAATGGTGTCATTACCACAAACTTTGTAACTTGAAAGTAATCCCATGTAGGCTTGTAACCCGAAATTAGGTTACATTAGACTCCTAAACGTCACTAATAAGGGAAATTAGGTCGTTTGTTAATTAAGCCGTTGGTTTCTATGACAATTGCTTTTACATGGGAAGCTTTGTTGGATTGGGGAGAGGAGTTGTATTGAGGAATTTGCATGACGGCTGCACTGAATGGGTATGGAGCTTGAATGGCGGCTCCAAATTATGACTGAGGTCGGTAATGCAATTATGGAGAATGGCAGTTTGGAGCGTGAGGGAGGCGACACTGGAGAATTTGAGAAGCTTCTGGAAGAAGCCAACGCAAGGCTGAAGAAAGAGGATCAGGAAGGCTGTTTTTAGGAGGACAATTTGGGGAGATGGGTAGCAAATAGTTGTGAGGTAGGAGAGAGGAGCTAGGAGTTCTGTAGAGAAGAGCTTAGTTATGCTTGAGATTTTCCGCTGCGTCTGATGTATAGTTGAGCTCCTATTGTAGAAGTAGACGAGAGGAATTAAAGAGAATAAAAACAATATATTGAGGCACCATTGGACCCTCTTCTTTCTTTGTGTGAACTTCTAATGGCAAGAATTGCTTGAGCTTTCGAGGATGTACATATTCTGTGAATAAGAATGAAGAATTTATTTGGAATTGCATCAGTGTAAAGATGCATGACCGGAAGTGTGTGTTGTTGAATTGTTGCGTCGTTGTGTTTGTCAATCTTTGAATCGTTAAGGAATTAGGGAGAGCAGGAAGCCAGTTTGAGTCTTGGAGACGTTAAGCTGTCAGTAGGTGTGAGATCGATCTGCGAAACATGGACGCCAGGGTTCACATTAGATAGTGTATGTGCTGTCTGTTTTCATAGGACCCTCTTCTTTTGGTATCAGAACCGGTTGCGTAGTTGTGACCAGTATAGAGCTGATGACGATCGAGATAATATGAGATGTGAGAATAATGTCTTTGTCTAGCGGAGAAAAGATTCCTGTAGAGTTCATAACACAGGAAAATCGTGAACTGAACTTGGTTCGTAGGTTCGATGTCTGGACCATTCAGAACGGGCCACAAAGGGGAGCCGTGATTTTACGATTTCTAGGTTTTGGTATAGTTAGAATTGTAGGTATAAATCCTGACCAAGCTCGGGTAGGGGACATCGCTGTGGAAGTATCCCACAGTGGATTCTACACCAGTGCACGGGTCTGGGTGAGTGATAGATGGAGCAAGGGGGTGGGCATGGACCTCAAAACTTCAGGACAGCTTCTACTTCACTTCCTACCTTGCGTAGGGTCGCTCTTGACCTTGCAGAAAGGCAATGCAGTGTCCCAAGGCTGGGGGACATATGGATTCTTAGATCGGAAGTGTCGCCGAACCATTTTGTGAGGCTGTACATACCTGGAGTAAAAGACTTGTTTCAGGAGGGAGATCGCCTGCTTTGGGTGGAGCATAGCGGATCCAAATCCCGCCTGATTAGCTAGAGGGTGTGGTTAGGACAAGAAGGACAATGGCGATTTCAACAGCAGTCGACGGATGAGCAACATTTCTCTACCCTCCCATCAAACTTTGAACCTCTAAGACCTGTGCATGAAGGAGCTCAGTCAGAGTTCAGTGTGTAGTCCGACGTCTATGTTTTTGTAATCCGAGTTGAACTGCAACAATGAGCAGTTGTTGAGTTCATACATTTTGTCTGAAGGGCTTTGTGTCTGTAAGCAGTTTTGCTATTTTCTCTGTCCTAATTACGCATCTTCAAGATGACTAATCCACAGGGCATGGACGAATTGTTCTGGGGGCGCGATCATGAGGATGTTAGCGATTGGGCTGAACGGCTCAGTATGGCGGTAGAGGTGCGCGACCTCAACGCAGACAAACTTTTCAAGATTGCCAAGCTCAATTTGAGAGGCAAAGCCCGAGAGTGGTTTCGAAAGCTGCAACCGGCGCCGGCCGACTGGCTTGAGTTGAAAACACTGATTTTGCAGAAGTATGGCCATGTGGACACTGATGACATTTGAATGAAGCTCGATGTCATCAAACAGGAACCCAAGGAGCAGGTGCAGAGATATTTTGAACGATTGGATAAGCTATTTCAACGGGGGAAAATTCCCGATGCAGAACAAAGGAGGCGATTTCTGGGTAAGCTGAGACTAGAAATTAGGAAGATATGTGTTGTTAGGACATACACTGACATAGAAGAGATGGTGGGTGTTACCACAGAACTTGAAAGGGTGTTGGGTGAGCTCGGCGAAACTCCATTCGAACCTCTGAAAGAAGAACAGGAGGAGGGAGTTGCTGAGACAATGATGGAGAAGCAAGTTAATGCTTTCAATGATACGCTGATCAATTTCATGAAGGGGAATGTGTTTAAACCTGTCACATCATCCTCTTCCAACATGTCTGCAGTATGCCAAATTTGTAGAAGAGGAGACCACACTGCCATAGCATGTCCGAGGCTTAATGAACCCCAGCCCAAATGTGCCAAATGTGGGATGCCGCATAGGACAGAGAATTATGGTGTGAAGTGTTCCTTCTGTGCAAGATTAGGGCATTCGGAGGACAGATGCTGGAAGAAACCAAGGGATGGGAAGACGCACCCCGAATCAGCTAACTTCCTGGAGGTAATGCTGGATGATGAGGAAGCGACCCTGCACCAGCTTAACAAGCTGTGTGGGAGTGAGAACTTGTTCTCCTACACTAGGGTACCAAGAAGAAGAATGCATGTGGAAGTGACGCCAGCAGCGTCTGGACTAACAGCTGATGCCACAATTGAGAGAGTAGGAGCGAATCGGGAAGAGTCTGTCAAATCAAAGATTCTTTCCCATTTTGTCAAAGGAAAGGTATCACTGACGCCGATGGAGACAGTGATGATGATACCAGGGGAGTTGGAGCACCTGGAGAATCTTGTAAAGGTAGCTCGAAGGAAGAAAGATACGGAGGCTGCAAACACTCAAGTGTCGATGGTTTCTACTGTCCCAGCACTTAGACGTCTGTGCATCAACAAGACGCACAGGAGCAAAACACTCCACCTTTCGGTGGAAGTGAACCAGTGTTTAATTGAAGGACTGGTGGATACTGGGGCATCCATGTCAGTCATGGCAGCTGCAGTAGTTCGGGAGCTGGGTCTAATGCATTTAGTGTCTAGATCAGAAGCATACAAGACGGCCTCAGGTGCCATTACCCAAGCACTCGGCCGAATTGAGGAGGTGCCAATAAAAGTTGGAGGAATGCAATGCATGATGACTTTCATGGTTGTAGATACCGATAGCTATGATGTTACACTTGGGCTTGATCTGCTGATCAAAATTGGCGCGATTGTAGACGTTAAACAGGGACTAATCCAAGTCAGGAGAGGTCTTGGGGCTGATGTGGAAGTGCTGCCACTCACCATGGTGAATTTAATGCAGAGATCGGACTCAGCCACTAGTGACCACAAAGACGATTGTACTAAGAGACATGCGTCTGGGAATTCGGAAGTAATGGGCGGAGCGTCCTACTCATCTCAACAGGACACTTGTGAGTTATTAGCTAAGCTAGAATCTGAGTCTGATTCTGACTCAAGCGAAAGCTCAGAAAAAGCGACTCAGTTGGTGGATCATGATGAGGATGCATCTGAGTTTGGGGATACCGAGTTTGAGGAATTGGTCAAGAAGGAGGGACCCCAGCAGATTTTGCAACTAACAATGCAGACCAATGCGGACGATTTTATGAGGGAAGAGCTTACTGATGCTGATGACTACGCCGACTGGATCCAATGGGCTGATGATGAGGAGCGACGTATGCAAAGTCTATCAGAAGCAGCAATTGCAGCCGAGGAATCTGTGCTACTACAGATTTAGCGGATGGAGATCGATGAGTCTGGCAGTGGATTTGAAGAGCGAATCATGAAGAACCCCGAGGAAACACGGTGGGGTGAGATTTGTTAGAAGATCAGGATCGATCAGCACCTAGATAAAGGGATGGAACGGCAACTGTGGAGCATTCTGGAGCAATATCAAGATGTGTTCGCATGGAACAAAGGGGAACTCGGATGTTGCAACGTTGGAGAGCATATCATCGACACACAAGGATTCCCACCTTGTAAGGTAGCTCCTGGTTGACTTTGGGAAGAGGCAGAGGTAAATCGGCAGATTAATGTGTTGGTCGAGTTGGGAAAAATGAGGCCAAGCAACTCAGCATATGCATGCCGTGTAACTCTGCCAGTCAAGAAGGATGGGAGCAAGCGATTCTGTGGGGACTACAGACTCCTCAACTTACAAACTCAGAGGGATTCATTCCCTATGCCCCTAGTAGAAGATGTAATCTTTCAATTAGGAAAGTCAGCATGGTTCATTGCGTTGGATTTGCAATCGGGATTTTGGCAGATCAGGATGGCTCCTGAGGACATGGGAAAGACAGCACTGGTTACCAAAAGCAGATTGTTTGAATGGACTGTCATGCCATTCGAACTCAAAAATGCCATGAATACTTTTACACGGACCATGATCGAAGTCTTCAAGGATGTAGGGGACTCGTTCCTAAAGGTCTTCGTTGACGACCTCAATGTCCACAGTGAAGAATGGTAAGATCATCTACAGCATCTGGGAGCTGTACTCTCCAGACTAAGGGAAGTGAACCTGAAGTTGAATCCGAGCAAGTGCTGTTTTGCTGCAGCAAGTGTTGTTTTCCTAGGACATGTACTCAATAAGGAAGGAACTAGGCCTGACCCTAGTAAGATCGATGTAGTGCGGGGATTTCCGACACCTACGACAGTCACCACTATCAGATCCTTCCTAGGACTGACAGGGTACTACCGCAATTATATTAAGGGATATTCAAAACTAGTAGGTCCTTTGTTTGAACTTACTAAGAAGGATGTGGCTTTTGTCTGGACTCAGGACTGCCAGAGGGCGTTTGACGCTTTGAAGAAGGCACTGATGGGAGCTCCAATTATGGTGAGGCCGAATTTTAAGGAACCATTTTGCCTTGATGTGGACTGATCGACCAAGGGTGTTGGTGCGATCCTGTCACAGAAAGAGGGGAGGTTTGAGAGGGTCATAGCCTACGCCAGCAAAGCATTGACGGTGGCATAAAAGAAGTTTCACCCCATGGAAGGGGAATGTTATGCTTTGATATGGGGGATCCTGCACTTCAGACAATACTTGCATAAAACCCACTTCACGTTGAGGATGGACCATAAGCCGCTCGAATGGCTGGCGACTGTGTCCGATGCGCATGGAAGAAGAGGTAGATGGATTGACCTGCTCCAGGACTACAGCTTCAAGATAGTCCACCGACCGGGAATGAGGCATGCGAATGCTAATGCCCTGAGTCGGAATCCGGTGGGGCAAGCTATGGATGATGAGGACTTCCAACAGGAGATCCAAGATGATCCCCACACACAACATGGACTGCCCGCGGCAGCTGAGAAGGTATTGTCTGTTCGACATGGCCAGTATATGGAGTGGCGTGGGAACAGGAGGCAATTGAGGGAAATTACTGAGCATCACGGGTGTCGTCCCGAGATCAAACATTGGCACGATTCAGAACCTCACCACCTGTTCATGATTGACTTGGTGACTACAACTGATTCAGAGGAGGAGGTGACCCCAAGCGCAGAACGGTTGGGGGTAGCCGAACATGAAGACTTGGAGGTTGATCATGGGCATCGAAAGGGCCGAATCAGGTATTATGACAAAAGGCAGCAGCTAGAGCTGGTTCTAGCTGCTCAAGGATTGTCTGAGACCGGAAGTCATAAGGTCAACCTAACCATTGTGGATGAAGAAGCTAAGCATGGAGTTGAAGTGAAGGAACCTAACATATGGCAGGATTCGACCTGTCTGGTGCTCCTGAAGGAAGGAGTGCTGCCCGATGTGGTTGAGCTGGAGGAGGGCAAGAGAGCTAGGAAGCGAGCAGAGCACTACGTTGGAAAGAACAGAGGCTCTTCTTCAAAGACCTGTATGTGCCCAGACTCGAGGAAAGGACACTAGTGGTGCAAATGCATGAGGACTTAAGGCACTCTAGCGAACAAAGGCTTTTAGCTGAAATTTGTCGGAGGTATTTCTGGCATTGTCACACTGAGGACGTCAAATCGGTGGTTAGGAATTGCCAGCAATGTCAACTGGTTAAGAGTGAAGGAAGCATCCGATCTGGGGATGAGAGGCTCAAAAGCATCCCTGTCTGTGATTTGTTTTACAGAGTGGCGATGGACACTGCGGGGCCTCTGCCTGAAACCAAGGTAGGGAACAAGTACATACTTGTGGCCATCGACCATTACTCCAAGTGGTGTGAAGCCAAGGCTATGGCTGATCATGGTGCAAGGATGGTAACCGGGTTCCTAGAAGACAATTTAATTTGCAGGTATGGAGTGCCTAGGTTTATACTGACTGACAATGGAAGGGAGTGGGGTGCAGAATTTGAGATTATGTGCAAGGACTATGCTATACAACATCAGCGCACTACACCTCAGTGGTCGCAGTGCAACGGCATGGCGGAATGCATGATCAAGACCATCAAGCATGGTATCACGGTTCTGGCCACAAATCCAGTGAATGTGGATTGCTGGGATGAGCACCTGGCTAATGTTTTGTTTGGATACAGGTGTGGAATCCAAGCAAGCACCAAGTTCTCACCGTTCATGGTTCTGACCGGTCGATCACCAAGACTCAAGGCTGACAACTACCTGAGTGCACTAACTGGGGTTGTGGATGATGGAGTAGATGTGGGACAAATTGCAGCACAATTTCTGGAGAAGGTGAAGTTCATAGCAAGCATACACGAGAACGTCTTGCTCAACGTAGAGCAGGCACAAAAGAGGCAACAAAGCACGTATGCAAACAAGAAAGGCAAACACTTGTTTGAGGGTCTCATTGCTGGAGAAACCATGGTCAAAATGAAGAAGCCAGGCAAGAAACGCACGTTGGCTGCAAGCTGGGAAGGCCCATACCAGTTTGTTGGGCATGTGGATGGGAAAGGCAACTATGACTTTGAAGAAGGATGTCGATTGTGTATCGTTCAAGATGCTGACGGAATGCAGTGGGAGAGATCAAGGAGGGACTTACAGATCTTCCACATGCAACTTGATTAAGCAGAGTTGAGGGACTCAGCTTTTTAAGAAGGGAGGGGCTACATATGTAACCCGAAATTAAGTTACATCAGACTCCTAGACATCACTGATAAGGGAAGTTAGGTCGTTTGTTAATTAAGTCGTTGGTTTCTATGACGGCTGCTTTTACATGGGAAGCTTTGCTGGATTGGGGAGAGGAGTTGTATTGAGGAATTTGCATGACGGCTGCACTGAATGGGTATGGAGCTTGAATGGCGGCTCCAAATTATGACTGAGGTCGGCAATGCAATTATGGAGAATGGCGGTTTGGAGCGTGAGGGAGGCGGCACTAGATAATTTGAGAAGCTTCTGGAAAAAGCTAACGCAAGGCTGAAGAAAAAGGATCAGGAAGGCTGTTTTTAGGAGGACAATTTTGGGAGATGGGTAGCAGATAGTTGTGAGGCAGGAGAGAGGAGCTAAAAGTTCTGTAGAGAAGAGCTTAGCTATGCTTGAGATTTTCCATTGCGTCTGATGTATAGTTGAGCTCCTGTTGCAGAAGTAGACGAGAGGAATTAAGGAGAATAAAAATATATATTGAGGCACCATCGAACCCTCTTCTTTCTTTGTGTGAACTTCTAATGGCAAGAATTGCTTGAGCTTTCGAGGATGTACATATTCTGTGAATAAAAATGAAGAATTTCTTTGGAATTGCATCAATGTAAAGATGCATGACCGGAAGTGTGTGTTGTTGAATTGCTGCGTCGTTGTGTCTGTCAATCTTTGAATCGTTAAGGAATCAGGGAGAGCAGGAAGCCAGTTTGAGTCTTGGAGACGTTGAGCTGTCAGTAGGTGTGAGATCGATCTATGAAACATGGACGCCAAGGTTCACATCAGATAGTGTATGCGCTGTCTGTTTTCATAAGACCCTCTTCTTTTGGCTACAGGCCAACCAATATCCCACAAGGGGATTGTGGTTAAGGATCAACCAAACTAAAATGGCTACTTTTTGAGGTTTGGAGTTGTGCCACAATTTATAGATGATCTATTAAGGGGTGGTGGAAAGGAGATTGAACTATTGGAAACAGGTCATAAGGAAAAAGGAGGATGGTTTTCTACTCACATTAGTAATGTAGCCTCTCTTGGCTATGTATGCAAAGAAATGGGCATCACCAATGAGGGGCATCCCTTTCCAATTCAACTCCTTTGGGTCCCAAGGGAATTGCACCATTGAACTTGCATCAAACAACCATATGAGGGTTTTGGGAGGGAGAGAGGAATCAGCCCTATCAACCTTGAGAAGGGCTCCATATTTGGATGTGCATTGTGATCTTCATAAACCCTTGTTTTGCAAGTTTGACATTGTGTTGGTTGTTCTAAACGAGTTTGCCAAAATTAATTTTTGTAAAATGTAGAAAAATAACGAAGTTAGGCCTAATATTAAAAATCCTATACACCCATGAAATATGTGAGTTTTTTGAAATAACCTTTTGACAGTCAAATCAAATATCATACTATGCACATGACACATAGGACACTAACATGAAATTGTTTGATTTGACTACTAGGATTAATGTGACTTAAATATGTCATCAAAATATGACACCTTGTGATTATAATGCTACTTTTGATGATGTGGTCACATTAAATTTTTTTTTAAAAATTGAATTCTTGAATATTAGTTAATTAAAAATGAAAATATAATGTAATTTTCATGATTTTAATTGTTGTTTATAATAATCCTATTATTAAATAAAGTAGTTAAAAAAAAATTGTCACTTCAAAATCTCCCAAACCAACACACCTTCTATTGCATTTTTGGTACCACTGGATTCTCAATGAATAGGGGTGCACTAAGTTTTTGGAACCATGGTGCAAAAGTTATTGAATATTAATTTTATTATTGAAAATTCAATGAAATCAAAACCAAAAGTTTGAGGCAATTGGGGCATGTTCTTGATATTGCTAGAAATCCCTCAATGATTAATAGGATAAACTTGATCTTGAATAAATTTTGTCTTTGGAAATTCATTAGCCAATGGAAAATTCATTTCTTTAATACAAATGAATTAGAAATCGGACTTAAGTTGAAGATATTTGTGTACTCTTGGTATTATAAAGCCGTCAGTGACTAGAATCAAATGGTGGTGGTTTCATAAATTTTTAAGCCTAAGGTGTAAAAGATATTGGAATTTGAGTCATTTCTGTATGTGAAAATTTAGTAACAAATGAAATCATTTTTTAATGAAAATGAAATTATAATTTCATGCTTCAATTAAAAAATTTGGGGTAAGTTCTTGGTGCTTTTGGAAATATTTCAATGAGTAGGATTTAACGGAAATGATTTTGTATTGTTTAAACCTAGGATGAAAGCTTGATATTGAATTTTGAATCAATTATGTTTGTCGCTAGAAAATTATTAAAAAATGAAATCTCAATTTTTAGTGAGAATGAAAGTTGAAATTTATACTTAAGTTTAAATGTTGGGGTAAACTCTTGGTGTTAGTAGAAATACTTCAATAAGTAGGATTCAATGCACATGGTTTTGTAATTTTTAGACCTAAGGTGTATGAGATATTGAATTTTGAATAAAAAAATCATTGAAAATTTAAAATAATGAAAATTTTAAAAGCCTAAGTATAGAATAATAATGATGATGAAATTAAAGACATTACATTTGAATTTATAGCTTGAATATTTTTTTAAAAATTATATTTGAGTCCTTGAAATACATATTTAAAATTAATTTAATGTTTATATATATTTGGATGTCAATATTTCTCATTGTGTGATGTTGTGGTTTGATGGGTAAGGCCTTGGTGTATGTAAAAAAGTTGAAGGGTTTGATTATCTTTTGTTTCATATGTTAAAAAGTTCACACATGGCCTATTATATGATGATTTGAAAAAAAAAATTGAATGGAGGACTAAACAAGGGTTCAACAGTTGAAAAAAAAAATTGGTTTGTTTGTTTGTTTTTTTGGGTAGTCTAGTTCAAGAACAAATTCAATAAACTTGTGGCAATCCAACAAAGCATAAATGTGATAGTTCTTCAAAAATATAGATATTTATGTTTTTTTTAATTTTTATTTATTTGGCCATGTAGGATGTTAAGTCAACTTGATTTTTTTAGTTGAGTTAAATGAGGAACATTTCAATCATCTTCATCATTTGAACTTAATCCAATTTATGGCATAAATTACTAGTCCATTTTTATTATAAGCAAAATTGTTCATTGTTCATTATGATTGAAAACTTGACTGAATTTAACCCCCCCAAAAAAACTAGGTTTCATACAAGTGAAGTTAATTATAACATGGAGAGGAGATGGAAGAGT
>Ga0209611_10009440_pt1 | contig 14774 bp, 13 predicted proteins | sample S1TSphgellanicum_3_FD_187693 | JGI IMG/M metagenome (GOLD analysis project Ga0209611, IMG submission 187693) | Host-associated microbial communities from peat moss isolated from Minnesota, USA - S1T2_Fc - Sphagnum magellanicum MG (SPAdes) (version 2) | ecosystem: Host-associated > Plants > Peat... | reverse complement strand
CTTTTGCTTTCATGAAGCTCAGAGTTTGTGTCACCAAAACACTCTCCCTGTTTGCTTTCTTGAAGCTCAGAGTTTGTGCTACCAAAACACTCTCTCCCTTTCTTCCTTGTTGCTTGCTTGCTTGCTTGCTTTTTCGCCTAGAAAGAAATTCCCGGGTGAAATCAGAAGTGAAAGAATATTGATCAACACTCTGAATTTTGTACATATCTTTTTGAGATGGATGCACATTTAATGCATTTAAGACAGATATTTTACACACCCAATTGTCTGTTTGGAAAAGTGTATCTACTATCCACACAAGAATGTCAGTTGCACAATAATCGAAGCCCAGTAGTTGTTGACCATGTGCGTACTTTGTTTCCCAACCAAGAATTTGGCGGGTGGGTTGGGGTAAATTGTCACTACTTATAACAAAGGAGTGGTCTGAACATATCTAGTGCAAGAAGGTCATTGAACATAATAATGCACATAAGGCTGTGTTGAATGAATTTGGCGCATATCTAGTGCAAGTAGGTCATTGAACATAATGTACATAAGACGTGTTGAAATCCAGTGTGGAGTAAGTAACCATTGGCCATGGAACATGACAAAATGTTCATAGGCCATGTTGAATCCAGTGCAGAGTGCACATTGGTTGTTGAAACTAGCTAGCGCACTGATTTGTCCCTGTCCCATCCATTCCACTAGGGAGTTGGATTTTTTCTAAAGTGCTGTAGGAGAAGAAGCCTTGGGTAGACCAACAACCAACACACACCAATGTACATACTACATACCATGGTTCAAAATCCCCAAGTTTCATTTAAATTCTAAACATTAGAAATATATCCATTGTTTCCACTACTAAATTGGGGTCTTTGAGTTTGAAATCTAACATTTTTAGGGCTTAATTAACATGGCCACCAAGTGGCCTTGCTCCAAAAAGTGAGGGTATGAACAATGGGTGCTAGTTTACTCTGGCCCGAGAAGAAGAAGAAGGCCTGTATACGCGGTTGTAGGAAGAAAATGCATACTAGGTAATAATTTTTTAGTTGATAATATGTGCTTTTGGAAGACAGGAAATCGAACTATCCCCAGCAACTGGAATTTTCTGGAAGAGGATTCCACAAGACTTTCCTTTCTTGCGGCAAAGGCGCCTTTGCTGTAAGTAATTTCAATTGGGTTTCAGCTGGATCCACCTATAGTGATTCTTGCATATGAAATCTTCTCGTATTCACAACTTTTTCCCTCATAATGCAACCTATCAAGTTGTCTCCACCACTTCTTTGTCTTCCAGATATTTTGTACCACTTTGGTCTCCGTAGAGTAGCAACTCCCTTGTTTTTTTATTGGCCCTTTCCCCATTCCAACACCTTTTTTCAAAATAGCTACCGTGGGCCCTTCCATAGTGGAAGAATCTGACAATATTTTCATATAGATCCCTACATTACAATTTATAACTAGTTAGTTTACATGGGTGGGTTATATGGGTAGGTGAGATTTTTAATTTTTATTTTGTGGAGGTTTCCAATGTGTTCTCATCAGGTTTTCAATGGTTCACAATTATGTTCCCCAAGTTCTCACATGTTCCCCAAGCTGTTGCTAATAGCACTACACTTTCTATACTACCCTTTAACCTACTTAGGCTACATCAAAGGGAAAAGCTTCATAATAATTTTTAATTTTTTTTGGTGGTGTACATAGTGTGAGTGGTTTTTGTTTTGGTGATGGGCAAATCTAAGAGGCCTGGCACTATTGTTAAAAAGAAAAAAGATTTTGGACACACCCCCACAACTAATCAATACAACAAACAAATAGGTACCCCAAGCTCTTTGGCAAAATAGCAAATATTGACCATGGATTTCTTATAGGAGGATTCCATGTGTGAATCATTTCCAAGTTCATGGCATGAACATGTGTCCTCTTGATTGTCTTCAAAATGGAACTAAATTGTGGCAGCTGTGACATTACCTTTGCACTAACCCCCTTTTGATGTCACCTCCCTTTCCAGGCATACCACTTTCTGCCTTTCCTTTTTGTGATCTTCTGCAAAGTTTAGCTTTGGGGCATGCTTGAGAATATGCTTGCACTACTAGAACCCTTGTTCCCTTTTGCTCAACCTTGTGAGAGATTGTCATCATGTTGCACAAATCCACCCCGGATCTTTCCTTGTTTTGTTTAAATACCTTGATGAAACTTCAATCAAATGTAAAGTTGGATTTCTTAAAGGATTTTTTAGTTTGACATCCATCTACATGTTTCATTTCTTAGTTGGTGAGGAGTCCTCACTTATAGTATTTGAACACCTTCGAAATTTTATTCAATCTCAAAGATCCACTTGACAAATTTCTTCATTTGTTATTTGTATGTTATTATATTGTTACACATTGTATCCTGGGGTGCATAATTTGAACCTTGGGTGTTGTGTGCGATTTTTGGCATTGGCCAAGCCTTTTAGAAGCATTCAATCGATCATAATGGACAAGGTTTATATTGGCTAGTTAACAAGGATGTATGTCTTCATTTTCATGATTCATTTTTGACTTATTTATTTCCCAATTAGTTGTAATTAGGGGAAGGCAACAAGTAATGATGCATGATATTTGAACTACCTTGGGCATTCATTCTGAGTGGGTAATATTGCAATAAGATGTTGCAAACATAAAATATTCATACTATCCTTAGTATTCACCCACATCATCAACCTCATCTTTGTTGTCCGGCAAGCTTTCAATCATTTTGTTTCCCAATTGGGTTTGGTGAGGTTGATGGTTTGGCCAAACAAATGCACCATTTAATCCCCTTTGAATTTACATGTTGGCTCTTCCTCATCTATTGATTTTTGCACCCCTTTAAATGGCATCTAGGTTTTCATGGACATTTCATTTGGCTCCACTTCTTTTCTTTCATCTTTTTTTTCATAGATGGCCTTTGACAAGAATGTGGATCATGTAAAAACCTTATCAATGTTAAGGGATGATCAAGTGGCCATCTTGTCCAGATTTTTTTTAACATTTTGTCCAAAGGCCATCTTATTTTCTCCATTCTTTCTCCCCACTCCCAAAGTTTCAGACTAGCTTACCTTTTTTTAATTTGATTTTCAACCAAATTTGTTAGAAGCTTTTGGGACTAGGTTTTTTTTAATGTCTATAGGTTCCCCTAATTTGTTGGCGTGCCATTTTCCCATCTCTAAGACGAGGATTTTCTTTTTTTTTGATTGAAGCCATTACTTATCTGGATATTAAACAAAAAAGAAAGTTTCCAAAAAAATCCTTGGAAAATATGCATAATTTTTTCTAAAAAGATTTTGAAACAATATAGGTTTAAAGATTTCTAGTCATTGATTTTAAAAAATTAAAGCTAATTAGTGAAAGCTTTTAAGAAATGAAATTTTTAAAAAAAAATTTTAATGTGGATTATGAAAGTTTTTATAATGTTATCTAGAACAAGCTTATAAAATGTTTCGTTAGCAAAACTTTTTAGAAGGTTGATAAATTTGTACAAAGTTCCACTAAATAGTATAATTAAAGATCCAAAAGACACCACCCCTCAATCTCACCAATGCAACTTATGTCATTTGTACTCTTAGTCCATTTCATTTTTAACTTGCATCATGCCTTATTTAAAATTTAAAATTATTTAATTCTTGTTGATTATCAAATTTTTTATTTGGTAAGTTATGTAGTCTTCTCCAAATTATATATTTGTCATGTTCTCAATATTACCTTGATGGATTATTTATAGAATTGAGGGTTTGCGGCCCCAATAATTATTTCCAAATTATGGTAGGATCATCACCCTTTTTTTATTAAAATATTTAAATCTAGTAATTTGAATCTACTTTCATTTTAAACCCATGTGAGGTTGGCATGCAACCTTTTTCATCTAGTAGCATCTTTCATTTCAAGAAATTTTTTTAAAAAAAAGATTTGATCATTTTCAAAAAAACATTTCAAAAAGTTTGCATGAACATTCATCTTTTAGCATCATTTTTGACATGTTTTCTAATATTCATTGTGCCTGCCTCAAAACCTATGCAATCTTGGGTTCAAGTGCTTAACTTTTTACTTGCCCAATCATCCCATTATTTAGTATCATTTGAAACATATTCAATTTAACATTATGCACCAAGTTGGGCTTCTCTACTCCCCCAATTCATGGCTTGGCCCATGCATTTGTGGTTAGTCTATAAATTCAACGGGGATACACTTTTTGCAATGTTCCTATCAAAAGAACACATTGTTACTCATGATGTCGTTTGAGATGTTTTTTCTTTCATTGCTAAAGATGTTGGATTTCATGTTTCAATGAGTGGACACATGTTATTCAATTAGCCTTCCTTTAATCTTTGTGTGAACAAGTTGATATTGTGCTCATTTTAAATGGGGTTTACACTTTAGTTGATGTTATCATTGTTAATCGTATTGAAACAAATTTAATTGTTGCCATCTTGTAGAAAACTTTGATATATATCATGTCACATGAAATGGGTGCTTGTTTTAATTGTAGATAATTATATTTTACTAAATTTCCCCATCTTACAGTTCATGTCGTATTACCCTTTTACAAGGATGGTGAAGCCTTAATTTTAAGATCAATTATAATAAACCTCCTCCAAGATGCCTATGATTTTTGGATTTGTGATGGGTTTTGTAATTTAATCTCACAAGTCATTTTACATCACATGTGTGGGATGGACACTTGTATGGACCATAAAGACCTACAAGAAATTTTGTAGTGCATTTGAAGAATACATTTTAAAGCATATGTTTGCATCCACAAAAGGCAGGGGGTTTGATAGATTAAATGCCCACCTTCTTCTTGTTGTCATACTTGATAAGTATCATGAGGAAAAAAAAAACAAATCATCTTATGATAGGTCTTTACATTGGGTAACACCCTTAGATAAGGGCCCCATTGGCTTTGCCTTAAAAAAAAATGCACTTATTTCAAGAATGTCCCACTCCAAGGCCTTACATTTTTTTAATACATATTTGAAAAAAATTATATGTTCTATGTAGGTTGGTACATGAGATTCTAACATGTATGATTAAACTTGTAAGGTTATGTAACGAATAATTTGTGGGGGAGTCCTTAATGCTATGAAAAGCTTGATTTAAATTACATGATTCCCTCTTTGATGGTAGATGACCACTTGCCATGATTGAAAGTTCATCCATATAAAAAGGCCTAGAAAAAAATTATGTGGCATAGAAATGTTTAATGGACACATGGCTAAAGTAGGAAAGGGTGCCCCAAACATATATATACCTAGCTATGGTTGAGATATTTGTTAAAGATCATGGTCATATTTATTGTGTATAAAAATGTGCACAATGTACACCCCCTCCCCTATACATCATATCTACACACCTATATGAGATAAAAATGGTTTTGCCAAAGCATGAACCTTGTGGTCAAGGAGCACATGTTTAGGAATAAGTAAATAAGGTTAGCAATCATATTTTCTTTTTGGTTCCAAAATTCCACAACCATGGTTCCTCTTGTTGTTGGAGGGTCTCTCCCTATTTGCTCTATTTGGAGAGACACCCAATATTTCACTCTTGTGGACAAGGCTCCTTGGGACATGGGGATGACTCCTATGGACCTTGATCATAGGTTTTGCCAAGGAATAATTTTTTGGTGTCTAGTGTCAACCTTGTGCCCTTTGTTGGGGTTGTTGGGACACATAAGGTAGGCATTATATTCACACAACAAAAACACATTGTAAAGGCCATGGCAACTATTATGAAACCTTGGCCAAAGTTGACATGTTGGTTATAATGTTTTCTTTTGGGGTAAATGTTTGCACTTTAGTGAATTTACTTTGAGAAAAAAATGGACAAATCTGTTTTTTCAGTCATTTTGTAAATTTTTGTTTTTTGGCATTAATTGCTTTTTTTTTATTTTTAATCTCACCAAATTGAAAAATCAAATCCCTAGTTGGGTAGGCTTTGATTGTTCTTACTCATTGCCATGTTTGCTGAAGAAGCTGATTTGGACCTCTAAAGGTCAAAAAACATATATATTATATACACTCACAAACTTGTAACAATAATATTAATTTTGGGATGTTTATTTTGGGATAATAAACATCCTAGAACATTTTTTGATATCCCAAAGAGGGAATGTCTCATGTTGCATGATACATTATATAACTTTATATTTAAAGGTGATGTAAATGATGCAACCTTTAGAATCAAAAGATTTCATGATGATGTGACTCAAGCAAGGAAATACGCCACCGACTTTTGTTCACCTTGGAGCCAACCTAATGGCCAAAATGAGGGAACAATCTATGGTCCCACTTGAAAAAAATCACATCAACATTGGGCCAATGGGTTTGTAGCTAACTTAGTCAATGAAAATGGCATTTGACCTTTGTTCATTTCATAGGCCCAAAATGAGTCACAACCAAACTTCACTTTGAAATATCTTTTGATCTTGAAAACTAAATAAATTTATAACTTTTTTTCAACTAATTCATATTGTTTTCTTGGGTTGGAGCACAAAGGTAACCAACCACCTTGGTTAAAGATCCATATAGGCTGAAATTTTGATATGTGAAAGAGTGATGGCTTTACATGTCAAATGGAGAAGTGTGGCATGAGGATTTTGCCTTTGCCATTACAGAAACAATGGATCCTAATGAACAATCCTTATAAACTTTGATTATAATTTATTTTACTCATATGAGAATTAAGGATGTGTAATGGGAACACAAGGGAACATTGTAGCTTGCATGTTCTAAACTTTTCAAGTATGTGTGGAAGAGCACTTCTTGACCCAACCTTATCCTCATCAATGGGTGACATAAGCTTTCACAAAGCTCAAATGAAAGCTTCTCCCCTAGGGTCATAACTGCCTCACCAAATTGCACATTACACACCAACCCAATCCCTGCCACTCTCACTTTGCCTTTCCACATGCAACACTCATGTAACCCACACATGTTTCATGCTTTGGCCTCCATCCCTTGATTTGGGAGACCTTTTGAACATCCTAGAGATGTGGGACAATCCCAAAGATTTAAAAATGTAGCTGCAACTTTCCAACCCCTCCCAAAACCATATATATTTTATTTCATGACATATGCACTCAAAAGCAAGAAGTGGTTCATCGCCAAACCTTGAAACAAAATGTGCCCTCCCATTTTAAAATGATCAATCTTTTATCTCAATTATGTGACTTTTCTCAAAATAAATTTGAGTAAATGCGCAAGTGAAATCAATAGTTGAATAAGTCTATTAACCATGTATTAAGTAAAGATTGGACTTTTGTAAATGTTAAGTCAAAAGTTTTGTAAGTATTAATTAATTAATTATTAGTTTTTTTTCTAGTTATAATTAGTGATACATAGTTTGAAATAATCTTAATCATGTATTAAGTACAAATTTGATCTTTGTAAATGTTAAGTTAATTTTTTATAAATGTTAATTAATTAATTATTAATTACCTTGTTAGTTATATTACTAGTTCGTAATTTATGTTTGAATCAATTTTTACTTAATGTTAAATAACTAGTTTAGTTACTAATAAGAATTACTTAACTTATATAATGAAATGAGTTTGAATCTATTGTGATTCCTATTCATTTGCAATAATACAAGCATGGATCACTATTATGTTAGATAAAAGTTTTATTTTAGGAATTAAATGTCGAAAATTATTTATGTATGGTGATGAAATCATGTATCAATACATAGGAGAGCAGGATATTTGTGCAAGTGTGTGATGAGCATTGCCAAAAGGAAATGCACGAATGCAACAACAACAAAGCATGCAAGAGCAATGAAAAGGAAATTACAAATCCAAGAATTTTTCTTCCATGTTGTTGTTAATTGGGACAAACAAAAGAAGAAAACACAAGATTTGTGGAATGACATATTAGACTTTCATCACTGTTGATGGATTTTGATTGTAGAAACCACTAAAATTTGAGGTACTAATGAAGTTCAATAGTTTGGCATCTTAAGTGATGGAAGAGCTTTGTACTAGCTTTCAAAAGTTCATTGCAACATGAATTGAAACTGGAGATGGGTTGATTACAGATAAAGAAAGAAAAAGAGGGTATGAAAAATGTGAAAAGAACAAAAGCCTTGTTTCACATGGTTTTTTTCAAACTCTTTTCTTCTTCCTTGTTGCCTCTTCTTTCCTTTCCTTTTCTTTCATTTTTTTCTTTCCCTTCCTTCCCCTTTTTCTAGTATCATTGTGGATAAAGGTTTACGGTCTAGTTTCCAACCACCTTTTTTTTGTTGGGTGGGAAATGGGTTTCCACTTTCCACCCACCGTTTTGATGGGTCACTTGTTCCCTTGCATTCAACCTTGCACATAACATTACAACAACTATTCAGTTGCTGGCCACTAGGAATAATTGGAGGGTAAATGGGGCAAGGTTAAAATTTCGAGCAAAGGTCAAGGTTTTTAAGGTTTATGTTAGGCACAATTTTAATGCACCCCCTAACACCTTGACTTGAGTCACTCCTCCTTGCCCCATTAGAGATTTTCAAAGGGGGGCATCACAATTTGTTACTTACCCCACCCCCTGGCTTTTAATCTTCTACCCTAAGCAGGCATCTTTAACTCGTAAACCAACCCCTTCCCACTAGCATTTTGTAATGCCATGGTTTGAATCTAATCTCTATTAGTTAGAATCCCTTCATTCTACTTATTTTTTTCTGTTTGGTTCTTTTCTATTTGGTTATCTTGTTTACTGTAGACAATAATCTTACCTTACCATTCCCTTATTTCGAAAGAGACGTAAAGGCTTCTTTCATAGCCCTAAAGCGTACTTGAGTTCAAACCCTTTGAACTCTAAGCTTATTTATAAAACTTTCACAGGTAGGTAGGTAGATCCCTTTGAGGTGGTCTTAATAAGACCTACCTTTTTAAATAACCTTATAGGCCTTGCAAGTGAAGCGTCATCGAATGTTTGTGAATTTTTTGAAACCGTCGATGGAACATGGATTAACATTGATGGAATAATTAAGAATGTTAGTGGAACATTAAGGAATGTCAATGGAACATTTAAAAACACATCATTGGAGCTTTTAAAAACATCGACATACATTATAAAGCATCATCGTTTGGTCATCCACAAATTTGAGTGGTGTTGGAAACATAAATTTTGGAGGTTGTTCAATTTCCCTTTAATCGGTATGCCTTTGTGTGGTAGGATTCCTTGGGCCTTCCTCCTCTTTTAATTTGGGTCATGTGGGTGTCAATTTATTTTATGTAGGCTCCCCCCTATGGGAGATGTGTCCCCTAGCTCCTTTCCCCCACCCATGCCATTAACAGAAGCCCTTCAACCTATTGTCCTTCATAGGGGCCTCATTCTGTAATTATGGCCCTTCCCTATTTCCCTTGTGTCATTACAACTTACGTTTCGATCTAAACTCATCCAATAAAAGCATTTTGAACTTATAAGCTGATTGTATTTCAGTGCATGTAGAGAGTACGAATCAACCCCCTTTTAGCACAATATCTCGTGTTTCGATTGTGAGGCCTTATTTATGTGTTTTGATTTAGCACACCATTAGAAGCAATGTTAACCTTTTTAGGTTAGCTCCTTGGGGGATGATAATGGTACCCCAACCCTTTAAACCCCATGACCCCCTCCAATAACTTGGGCATGGATATTGAATTTGAATCCCTTTAGAGTTTTTTTGTTGGGGTTCCCCAAGCTTCGATTGTATTATTACATCTTAGTTGATTTAAAGCAAGAGGTGTAGTTAGCATTTAGATTTCCTTTAGACTGCATAGTGTGAGACTTTAATGATGTTGTTATTTAACACATTTTTTTACTTTTCCCCCAATGGTGCCTTCTTTTGCCTACTCAATATGGGAAGGCTAAGCATTAGGAGACTAGGATTTGATTATGAAGGTTCTTTCTTGGTGATTAGGAAAAGCTTTAGGTGGAACATTTTTTGTGTGCATAGGTTTTAACAACAACTATTTTACCTTCAATCACCCCCTATTCAAATGGTGCCCTTCCCCTAGAGGAGTCATATTTTTTTTCTCATTTGGGGCCCCATCATCTTTGTTGGAATCTAGCATTGAGGCAAGTTGGGGAGTATGTTCATGCTATGAAAGCCCTTACTTCCTCAATGCCAGTTTCAACCTTTTTAGAAACCATTATTATTTTACAAGTTTTTCATCCTCTGGATTTGTCCTTATTTTGTTTATATTTTTTGATGGAGTTCCAATTAAACATAGATTTGGATTTTTCTTTAAACATGTTCATGTCGACATTCATCCATTCAGCTCACCTTTTAATTGGAGGACCTTTAGGCATGGTTTTTGAACACCTTCAAGATATATTTGGCCCAAAAGACTCAGCTAGTTGCTTTTCCCAATTATTCTTGGTGCGTTCTTACATTATTGCACCAAGGTGTATCTTTGAGAATATAACCAGGGCCTTTGGTGTTGTCAAGCTATTGATTTTGGCCAAGCCTTCAAGTGGCATTCGTCCAATTGCAATAAACAAGGTTTTTTATTGATTGGTGAATAGGACCCTTTTACCTCAAGTTTTGAAATGCATTTGCCACTCACTTATCCCCCCCACCAATTTGGGGTCATAGTTAGGGGAAGTTGTGAAATAATGTTGTAGAGGATTTGGGTAGCCTTAGATGATCATCTTGATTGGGTGGTGTTATAAGTAGACGTTGCAAATGCTTTCAACATTACATTCTAGGAGTTACGTGCTACATGTGGGTAGTTATTCCAATTCATACTTTTCATATGTTCCTTTTATGCTTTTCAATTCTTGTTTTTCTTTAATCACCACTCCCCTTAGGGCAATCTATTTGTTATTTAGTCCTCCATTGGTACCCGTGAGGAGGATCTTTTGGGTGGTCCTCTTTTTGCTTAATTCATTTCCGCACACTTTGTAGTTCAACTACCCTTTTCCCATCTTGTCTATTCCCTTTCATTGTAGATGACACCCACATCATTGGGCCTACTTCAATTGTCTTTTAAGCTTTCCATCATTTTTCTTCTTAGTTAAATTTGGTAGGTTTTATGGTTTAGCCCCGTAAAGGTGCTACCTGGTCTCCTTCGAAATTGCCTTCAAGGTTTTCACTTCCATCAAGTTTTTGTACCCATGCTAAGGGCATTAAGGTTTTGGGCATTGCTTTGGGGTCCTTTTCCTTCACTCTTATTTTTTCCAAGAGGTTTTGGACTACAATGTTCAACATGTAAATGCCCTTCTTAAGTTGGGGATGTGAAGGTGACATTTGAAATTTTCACTCGTTGTTTCGCACATAGGCTTTATTACTTTCTTTGTTCTTTCCCCCCATTCCTAAATTTTCAGCACTAAATATATAACCTCTTTTGGTTTGAGCCTCATTTGCATATTTGGGAAACTTTTAAGGCCAAGTTCTTTGGAGTGTTTGGAGGCTCCCTTCGTTCGTCAACAAGCCTATTTTCCCATCTTTAAAGGTGGGTTAGGTCTTATCTTTGTGGCAGTTATTGCACCAATAGCACACTTAGGGAGCAAGGGACTTATCGTCCCAATCATTGCATCTAGATTTTTGTTGGATGGTCATCAATTTTTATTGAGGGCTATAAGGGCCAAAAATTTAGGTCCATTTCCATTCTAGGTTCACCTTAAGTGGGCTCGTGATCTTCTACCTCTAATTGCTCAAGTTCCATCCCACCTTTTGAACAACTATTTTTTAAAAAAAAGTGGATCATCTTCAAGAAAACATCTCAAAAAGTGTGCACAAGCACTCATTTTCCAACAACATTTAAAAGTTGTCATTAGATTATCATTACACTCAGCTGAAATCTTGTGTAGGCCCAAGCTCAAATGCTTGGTTTTTTTCCTGCCCAATCATCCCATTTTTAGGATGGCCTCTAACACTTTCTCCTCACCACTACACACCAAATTGGGCCTCCCCCATCCCCGGGGCTTGTGGTATTTCTTGATGCATACGCGACCAAGCAATAGATCCAACAAGGATACACCTACTTTGTTGTGCTCATGGGGGAAAGTGCACGACCACACATGATGCAGTTTGAAATTCTTTCACCTCCATTACTAGGGATGTTGGATTCCACGTTTTGTGCAAGTAAACACAAGTTCTCCCATGCCATCTTTTTAAACATCATGACAATGAGTGGATATTGTGTTTACAGTAGATGGTATTTGCATTTTGGCAGATATATTCATTATTAACTTGATTCATGTGGATTTTATTTCACAAGCCGCTTCTTCTTGGGGAATGGTTATGATGGTTACAAGTCAAACAAAGGTTGTGTCATATTGCGACCAACACCATGAGGATGATTTCATCCCTCTAAAAGTAGAAATATTGGATGTTTATACCAACAAGCAGATGACTTCTTTCACTAATGTGCTAACATTCATGGTTAGTGAAGGGTTTTGGAGGTCCTCTTCTTTTGATTATACATTCACACTATAGGTAGAAGGTATGAATGGTTCTTTAGAGAATTCAAGCTACCACTATATTTTATTGAGTGAATGTGGCAATAGGAAAGGCCTTTTCTAGGCTTGGTGTCCTTCTAGGTTTTTCACCCATCTCCCTGCATGATTTGCTTCATGCTACTAGTGATGGGTTTAAGTCCTAGGTTTCAAGTTTTTTCCTATTAGAACTTAGGGTTTCCCATTGTGCCTTTTGCACTTTCTAGTGTGGTCCTTTGTTTGGACTTTGGTCCTTTTTTTCTTTCTTCTTTTGTTCCCTTGCTAGGTGTTATTTAATTATTTAGGTTTTTTTTAATTAACTTTTGAATTTGAATTTAATTTGAAAGCAACACCTATGCAAACATTGCAACAAACAATACATATTATGTAACAAACATATTTTCAATGTTGATTCAAGTTTCTTTGATTTCCTACAACAAAATATGTCACAATTTGTGAATTCATCACATCTTAAAGCACAAGGATCAATTGCAAATATGAAAATCATCACGGGAATGCAACATGATAATGACTATGTTTGCACCATGCAACATTGAACATTAACAAAAAAAAATCCACTATGAATATACATGTAATTGTCGAGATGTACCCAATTGATGACAAATGTTTGAAGAACAACCATATGTGCCATATTCGTAAACAATAAACAAGTCCTTGATGATTAACCAAATGGTGCAACTTGATTCAATGCTTGATTTGATATTTGAACTAATTCTTGATTCAACACTTGAATTAACAAATAATAATGTTTATTAGAAGTTTCAATGGTTACAACACAACCAGTTACAACAATTTTAGTCGTCCCACAAGTTGTGAAAACAATGTATTAGTTGAATGGTCAGTACCAACTATGTGTGCAAAAAGTGCATCAATAGGTGCTAACATTTTTACAAAAACTCAATTGCAATGTACATGTTGCACAATAACAACTTGAGGAGGAGTTTTAGATTGAAGCACTATTGAAGTAAAGTGTTCTAGTTTCGCTACCACATGAAAATGGTAGTTGCAAAGCACATATGGTGCCATTAAACTTGTTGATTACCTTCTCACCGAGGTTATAGAATGTTGCAAGAAGAAAATCATGAATGTTAACCTAGCACATGTTTTAGATGTTCTAGTCTTCAGTGATAATTTTACCACAAGATGATGTATCAAACATCCAAATAGTATGTTCTATGGATTCAACAACAAAAGAATTAAAAGTACATAATCAAGATTATATTTGCATTGTATTTATAGTGCATCTGATGTTTAAATTAGTACACACATAAAACCATAGAATCCTAAAACCACATATTCACAAAACCAAAACTTGTTGAACTATAGTAGAACATTGAAACTAAACCTATTCATGAACTTGTGATTTTTGAACTTGTTTACACAACCACATCCATGATACACCATTTATCAATTAAAATGCATGTAAAACCATACTTGATGTTCCAATATTTTATCCATTACATGCTTGGAATACTAGTGACAAATCACAGAAAAACTATAATGAAACCACAAAAAAATCCATTGGATATTAACTTGTTCCAATCATTTGTAATTTTCACAATGTTAAGTACTTTCATAAGATGAATCACATCCACAAACCTAACATTTTTGTGTCTACATTCACTTGGATGGATTTGCCAAACCCAAAACCAATATTGGATGAATACATCAACATCAGTGGTTCTTTGAAAAAAATTAAAATTTCTTATTTTTCAAGGAATTATGAGGACATAATCCAAATTAGAAAGGGGGTAATGATAACCATGTATTAAATAAAAATATGCTAAAAATATTAAGTTAAAATCTTTATCAATATTAACTAATTAGTTGTTAATTACCTTGATTGTTATATTATTAGTTAGTAGTTAATATTTGAATTAGTTCCTACTTAGTGTTATGTAATTAGTTTAGTTACTAGTAAGAACCACCTAGTTTATATAAGGAGGTGAGTTTGAGTCTTTTGTTATTACTATTCATTTGTAATACATGCATGAAAGTTTGTCTTGTTAACTTTTGAATTTGAATCTATACATTATGTCTAGTTTAAACATTTATGCACAAAAAATAACGAGATTATTATGTACATGTTTTTTTAGAAGTGTATGTTTTATTTATCAACAAAATCAATATTTCAAATTTGATGGCATAATTATGATTTTTCTTATTTGTGAATATTTTGGACTCGAACAATTTGAGAAACATATTTTTTCCTCATAATATCCTAGTGTTGCTTTTAAGTATAATTGGACACATTATTATTAATAACAATCATACATGCATTAAATGGAAAGCATTTCAAAAATTGAAATGCACGGTTTTTCTTTTTCTTGTTTTCCCATAATACATGTTGGAT
>Ga0209611_10009439_pt1 | contig 14775 bp, 10 predicted proteins | sample S1TSphgellanicum_3_FD_187693 | JGI IMG/M metagenome (GOLD analysis project Ga0209611, IMG submission 187693) | Host-associated microbial communities from peat moss isolated from Minnesota, USA - S1T2_Fc - Sphagnum magellanicum MG (SPAdes) (version 2) | ecosystem: Host-associated > Plants > Peat... | reverse complement strand
ACCCAAAAAAAATAGGGGGCATGAAATCCAAGACCATTCCAATTTCCCACCTTCCCTAATAGAAAACACCTTTGGCCTCTTAGGTGCATGCTACGTCTCCTCATTGGCTGATCCAAATCTCTTTTCCTACATTTGTTTGTCACCATTTTTTACCTAAGCTAATGGCAGAGACGTACAAATCCACCTCCCCTATTCATGAGATGAGGTGCCTCCCAAGTTTGATAAAAAAAAAGGTTTTGGCAATGAGCCATTTTGATTGGCCCATTACTCAAAAAAAAATGAAACTATGGAGGCTCCCCAAAATAGAAGTTTCTATTTTGAAGTATAGAGTTCCTCCCCTTAGGCCCACCTATATAGGTGAAAGGAGGACAACATTCGCCAAAGCATTTGGGATAAAAGCCAGGTGCTATTGGGAACTCTTTGAGGAACTTGGGAACTCTTTACTTTGACCACCCCCACCCCCAAAAAAAAGAGAAAAAAGGCTTGCATGGAAAGTAAAATGTTTAGATGGGGTGCTCCAAAAAATACATATATTTTTGGAGCCACTTTGATTGGCCCATCACCATTTTTTTTAAAACATTCGGTCACTCCCTAAAGCTGCTTCCTGTTGGCCTATCTTCATTGTTTATGTATATGTTCAACTTTGAACAAAGGATATGGGATAACAGTTTGGTGCTATTGGGAACATCTTGAGGAACACATCAAGACCTTGAGGAACCCTTTGAGTTTTGGTTGGGAACCCCTTGAGAACTTGATGGGAACACATTGGCAGTATCCCTAAACAAAATCAAAATAATCCCTCCCCCCCTCCCTCCAACTCAAAAGAAAAAAAAAAAACTAGACCCTCTTTAGTCCGTGCTGAGCCTTCTCATTGGTTGCATGAAATTTTTATTTCTAAAACTGTTTGCACCATGACATGGGCTAATAGGCACACCCATCCTAAGAAGCATGGGTACTGGGTACCTCCTGTTTGCACTCACAACTCATTTTCAATCAAGTTCTTTTGGCATAAATTTTCTTTTTCTTTTTCTTTTTCCAAAAGTTGTAAGAGGTTGTAGGTTTTGATAAATTTGAAATTAATGCATAAAATCAACATTTCTATTTTTTTACTTTAAAAAAAAAAACCAATGTCGTAACTCTCCAACATGTTTTTTTTTAATAATTAAAAAATCAACTTTATGAGTTTCCCCTCCCCCCCTCCCCCCCCAAAGTGATTTTTCATGTCAAATTTCTGGGACCCGAAGAAAAAAATCTCTTTTTATTTCGTTTTTTTGGCATCTTCTTGTTTTTTTTTGTAGCAATGAATTTCCTCCTACTAGGCTACATTCCCTGTAAAGTTCCTTTTTTATTTGGGTAAATTTTCGCACTGTGTCAACAACTTCTTGATTTGAAAAAATAAAGTAAAATATAAATTGGAGGTTTTTAATTTTCCAGTACAATTTTGAATAAAATTGGTATGTTTTTTAAAACCTCACAAAATTGGGAAAAGAAAACAAGAAAATCCCTGTATTCTTGCTCTCTTTTTTAAAAAAGGAAAAAAAAAAAGCCGTATCTATATCAGCGGGGTCATACTTGCATGTTTTGTGGCCTTTTTTGGTTACTTACTTTTTTTAAACCCCCTTTTTCGTCTTATCTTTTTTTTGTTTGGGGGGAGGGGGGAGGGAGGGTGTGGGGGCAGGGCCTTGCTTTCTTTCCTTCCTTCACGTGCACGGCAGTTTGGCGTAGTAATCGTTGGATTACGTGCGTGCGTCTTGCGCACCGCAACGGACGCGAGATTGTCGTCTTGCAACGCACGCTCGCTCGCTTACGCACACGAGAGCGAGCGAGAGAGGGAGAGAGAGAAACAGAGAAACAACAGAGACTTCTGAGAGAGGAATCTTAGAACTTCATCTTCTTCCATTGGGGTCGATGTGAATTGCGAAGACGAGGAGTCTTGGTGAAGGCGAATTGTGGGGGAGTTAGTGTTTGGTTTGTTTGCTTGTTTGGGGGTTTTTTTTTTGTAATTTTTTCTCTAGGAGATGGGAGAATATGGTTGTGAGAATATGAGAGAATAGATGGTCTAGAACCGGAATGAAGCGGGGGATGATGATGCCCGGTGGCGGGAAGGTGGAGACTCCATCGCCAGTTTCCTCGGAGCTGGTGAATCAGAGACTAGTGATGATGCAGGCTAGGAGTAGTTATGTAACTCTTGCCATTGTTTCTCTTATCTCGATTTTCGCTTTGTCCGGATCTTTTATGTTTGCTCATGACTCCTTGGGTGGTGGAAGCAGTCCTGATCCTGCACTGGAAGAGCAACCCCACGTCGCTTACCTTTCTTATCCTAGTAAACTCGGCTACCCATTGCAAGTCTCGCAGGCCCATGAGCATGAAACCTCTCAGCAGCTCTCCTCAAATTCAGAATCTCTGGGAGAAAAACGATCTACAAATGAAACTGATCGCTTCGACGCTGCTATATTAGATGTTAGCACCAGCGGCTCTCTTGAAGATAATCAGCGGATGATGATCAGTGCGGAGTTGCTGCCGAATAGTAGTAGTAGTAGTAGTAGTAGTAGTAGACGAAGACCTCCGGGATGTGATCCCATTACTGCCAAGCTCAAAGTCTTCATGTACGATTTGCCGTCGGAGTTTCACTATGGAATGATTGCGCCGGATGCATTTCCGGCAGGCAAACCTATATGGCCCAAGAATTCATCGGACATACCTTCGTATCCTGGTGGGCTTTACCAGCAACATAGCCCTGAGTTCTGGCTCACCAATGATCTTGTCACGTCCAACATGCCGGATCGGCAGACCCCATGCACAGCTTTCCGGGTGGATTCTTGGCAAACAGCGGATGTGATCTTCGTCCCGTTTTTCGCGTCGTTGAGCTACAACCGATACTCCAGCAAGCCGGAGCTCAAGCGTAAGAACGCGCAGCTTCAACAAGAGGTGGAGAGATTCTTGAAGAATCAGCCGGCGTGGCAAGCTTCTGGAGGTTACGACCATGTCATCGTCATTCATCATCCCAACAGCATGGATCGCATGCGCCATGTGTTGCACCATGCCATGTTCGTGGTCGCGGATTTTGGTCGCTATTCCTCCCATGTCGCCAATATCAACAAAGACATCGTTGCTCCCTACAAGCATGTCATTCCCTCCTTCCACGACGATCACTCTTCCTTCGACGATCGCACCACCCTTCTCTTCTTCCAGGGTGCTATCGTCAGAAAAGAGGTCAGATTGCACAACAACCCAACACCGTTTCCTTTCTCAGCTTGCTTGCTTGTTTGCATACATGCCTGCAGATCTGTTGTTGGGATTTTTTTCTCGAGCTTGAAGGGATTGAATGTCTCTGTGTGTGGGTGTGTATGTTTGCGTTTCTGGACTCTGCCTGCAGGGAGGAATCATCCGGCAAAAGCTTTATGAGGTCCTGAAACAAGAACCCGGTATACATTTCGAAGCAGGCAACACACAGAGAGATGGGTTCCGCAGTGCAACGCAGGGAATGAGAGCATCCAAGTTCTGTCTTCACTTGGCAGGAGATACACCGTCGTCAAACCGTTTGTTCGATGCAATTGCAAGCCATTGCGTGCCGGTGATCATCAGTGACGATCTCGAGCTTCCATTCGAAGAAGAACTGGATTACACTCGCTTCTGTCTCTTTGTCAAAGCCAAAGATGCTCTTCAAAAGGGCTTTGTGGTGCAGCTCTTGCAAAGTGTGGACAGGACGGAATGGACCCAAATGTGGAACACTTTGCAACAAGTCCATCTCCATTTCACTTACCAACACCCATCTCAACCCAATGATGCTGTCAATATGGTATGGAAATCTATCTCTCGCAAAGTTCCTTCTATCAAATTCTTCCTCCACAAACAAAACCGGTTTGTGAGGTTGAAGAAGACCCCTACTTCATTCCTTGCTCAACAATCATAGTGATCATGGAACATAGAATTTCATATGTATGTCAACACCCATCACAACCCAATGATGCTCTCAATATGGTATGGAAGTCTATCTCTTGCAAAGTGCCTTCTGTCAAATACTTCCTCCACAAATGAAACCAATTGCCAAGATCGAAGAAAACCCTTACTTCATTCCATGCTCAACAATCATAGTGATGTTGGAATATAGAATCTTCAATTTAGTATGGAAGTCTATCTCTTGCAAAGTGCTTTCAATAAAATTCTTCCTCCACAAATGAAACTGGTTTACAAGATTGAAGATCCCTAATTCATTCCATCCTCAATCATAGTGATGGAACATGTAATTTAGCTCCCATCACATTTCTTTCATGGAACATGGAAAGCTCCAATCACACTTCTTTCATGAAACATAGAAGGCTAAATCAATGACACTTTGTGATTGAATTCTCATAAGAACCTTACGCTATGCCCAACCAACCAACCAACCGCATGTCATTGTTGTTGTTGCTATATGTTTATCCAAAAACCCTGAACCGTAAACCTTAAACCCTTCAAATTGTTTGTGTTTATCCAAAAGCCTTTAACCTTTCAAAATGTTTTGTTGTGGAGATTTCTGTACTATTCTATTACATTGCTGTTGTGTCTTTTTTCAAAACCCCTAAACCTTAAACCTTTCATTATTGTTGTGCTTATTCAAAGACTTTGAATTATAAACCTGAAACCTTTCAAAGTGTTTGCTGTGGAGATTTCTCTAGAGTCTCATACAATGTTGAACAATGTTCATCCAAAAAGTGTAAATCCTATGCTTGAATCCTTTCAAACTGTTTGTCATGGACACTTCTATACAATCTCATGCATTGTTGCTGTGTTTACACAAAAACCTTAAACCCTGAACTTTAAACCCTTCAAAGTGTTGGTTGTGGTCCTTTGTGATCTCATAGATATATGATTCAGTGCTCAATGGTGAGTACTTTGTGTAACAAGATGGAGCATCTTTTCTCCCCCAGCAATTCAATTGAGCAAAAAACAATTATGGTTATAGTCAAGAACTTACTGGCAACTTGTTCATCTAAGCTACATGATTAGCAGCTAACTGACTCTTTTGTGTGAATAAGGACATCCCTTACAATGAAAAATCACAGCATCTCCCCATGACCAAATCATTTATTGTAACATCAAACCATGAAAGATTTTTCCTTCAGTTTTTTGGGGGAGATTATATGCAGAATTGGGGCTGCAGGGGGCTTATGTGTTAGACTCATGCAAATGGGATCTCACAGGTATCACTTCCCATAGCATGTAAATCTTTCTTTCTGGTTTTTATGCCAGGGAAGTCTTTTCCCTCAGGCATTCCAGGACTGCAGTCCCTTCATCTGGGGCTTCCAACCTCACCTCAGGAACCTCAATTCTGGAAGCCCCTCATGGAAAATACTTCCCCTATAGATCTTACACAGCTCCCTCCTGAGTCTTCAGAGAGGAAGGACCAAGCTACAAAAAGGCTTTGTGGTGTTTTTTACCTGATTGGGACTTTGGAAGACAGGTAGCAGATTTCAAAGCCTCTTATGATTGATTACTTGCAATCCACAAGATAGTCTCAAACAACAGTAAGTTATTGTTCTTAACTTTGCCATCACCTTTGGGGCATTGCAACTCATACCTTTTGACACCCTTTGTCAACAATTTCTTGGCTAAGAATTCACTTGTACCTTAGAGACTCTGTTTGATTCCCATCAAGAAATGAACCCAGTCTCTATTAAGATCTTTTCATATGAGATTCATATCTGCAGAGCACCAAATGGTCTAACAACTTTTCGTCAATAGTCAGTCATGTCTTCTTGTTCTCTTCCTCCCTTCTGCACCCTATAAGCTCTGGAGTATCTAAAATCTAAGCTGAGAATGGAAAAAAAGTCTCCATAGCTTACTGTAAATGGTTCAAAGGTGGCCCCATATGATGATTGAATAAGCAGTAAGAATTGAGTCTAGTTCCTGGTACCCTTGGTTAGAATTTTGTAAGATTGAGTGCCTGTCTTCAGTGAGGTGTTCTACCCAGCCTGACAAATGGTAACCCATCAATTGCAAAAAAATGAGGCAATCTCTGACTCATGTTACACCAAGATGCGTGGATACTAAAAGGAATCTAGACTCTGTTCTCACTGGTTAAGGTCTAGGTGTATTGGCTAAGCCTCATCATCTGTTGTATGTTCCTCTAAGTTTATGCTTAAAGACCACCTGATTCAGCACATGGGTTTACCCGCACCTGGTCCCTCGAGAGAGTGCTGGTGATATCAATTGGTGAGGATGAAGGCAGAACAGGTTGAGAGTTGACAGATAGTGGGTTGAATTCTTTACGTAACCACTCCACTGCCATAAAGCTGACAGCTGATGCAGGCACAAACCACAACACCCGGGGCAGAGCCCCCCTAAAAAGTCCTTTAGTGCCTTCCTCTCTCCAAACTGTCTGCAGCGCATCTATCCAGCCTTTGTATCTGCACAGGTAACAGAGATGATCACAAAAAGGGGAAACCGAACAGCTTTCAGTCTTTAATACAATGTCAAGTCAAAGCATGTGATTGACTACTAATACTAGAGTCTCCAAGTTTCAAAATCCAGCAACTGCAATGCAAGGTTTACAGATGCAAGTACCTTGCAGCTGAGCCTTGAACTTGGAGCCTTGTCTTTAACACATCCAAAGGTGTCGTCAAGAACGCACTGAGACCTGAAATCCACCCAAACAGATGGATTAGGCAATGACCACACTCATTCTCATTGTACTTGGTACATTTCCAGTTTTGATCACCCAATGTCTCTAGAGGAGCTCCTTAGTCTCAAGAATAAAACAACAATGAAACTGAAAATGAAATCCCCACAAAATATGTGATATTCACTCCTGGATACAACAGAGTACATGGGTACATCACATTCCCTGAGAATTTGAAACTGGATACATATACCAGAACTCACCTCCAGCAGTGCCCCCCATGAAAAGCTCATCTAAGGAACTGAATTGATGCTTCTCCAAACCAACAGGTTGTGATGCTTTTGATTGCCACCATTGCTCCCGTCCATATACTACTGATGCCCTCATTGCTTCATATAGCATTATCTGTGGAATTGGACAAAACATGGTCACATTTTCAGTAGGATGGAACATTTTTATGGTGTTCATTGGTCCATACAGCACAAATGTTGCACGTTTAATCACTCTACTATAGTGCTCTACTAAAGTTTACACTACTATAGTCCAAAAGAGAGAAGGTCTACATACCTGAAGACCTGCAAATGGAACGTCTCTAACAAGTGTTGAAAAATACCTGCCAATCAAGTTGCAAGGGATCAAAACTGTTAAAAAGGAGCTGAAAATTAGCACTGTCTAGTTACATAGCCTTTCAGAATAAAAGGAATTCCAAAATATGGTAGGATATACTCAGTAATAAGTCACCAATGCTTTGCTTCTAGGGTGTCAAGGGCATACCCAGCATACAGGCCTGTGAGGCCCTCCTGACGTAGAATTACACGGCCTGCATGGAGAGCTCCAGAATAGTATATGGCAGGTGTTGCCTTCTTAATGGATGCATTATAAGCATGGTGCCAAGCCTTACTGCTGCCTTGAACCTACAAAATTTGTTTCGAGATCAATGAAACTACAATAAATGTAGCATCTCACACCCACACAGCCCATTTCCCAATTATGCCTGAAGAGCTTTTCCACATCTTCTCTTTGCCTCAAGACACTCTTTATCATCTGAAAAACAACACAAAGAAACAAAAATAAAAGGGGAAAACTGGAGAATACAACAGTAAGCTTACCTGCATTCTTTGCTTGAGCACTTCACAAGGGACATACACCATCGAACCTAGTGTATCTCCTGAAATGAGAAATAACATTCAGTTAACACAAGTCCATAATGACTTCTCAGTAATCCCATCTAAGTGTTCCTCAAACCCAATCCCTCAAAATCCAGATCTGCAAGTTAGATTATCTAACAAGTTTCATTATATATCCTCCAAGTTTAAAGCGCAATTCATTTTTGAAGGCTTAATTCTGCTTCAAAAACGGATCTTCAGCTTATTCCATGATCAGCACTCAACTGTTAAACATTGCACTTTTACAAAGTTTAAAGGATGGGGAAGAAGCAATAAATCAAAAAGCATGATGGAAAAAGCTCACCTGTTGCACCAGCTAAAAAATGAGCCCAGGGGCCAGCCAAATTAGGGTGCTCCCCTTCCAACCAATCTTTAGTAGATTCAATAAACCCAAAATATGTCGCTCCTGTAACCATCGACCCTGTTAATCCTGGTACAACTCCGCGGTATAATCCTGCAAATCATAGCCCTGTGAGTTAGCAACTCAGGCACATGGACTTCAGATAAGACAGCTAAAACAGCAATCTCTTAGAAGGAGACATTCAAATATTGTGTCAACCAAACAGAACTTAGCTGACCCATGAATATTGACTACAAAAGAATATGAATTTTGGTGAATCTGCAGAACAAATGTGGATCCTTGCTTCTTGGCTTGAACACCAGAGAAGTTGATAACCAAAAATGTCTGCCAGAAAAGGAGAGGGAAGGGAGGAAAAACCCTTACCCCGAACACCATCCATCGCCACGATATTTTTCAAGGCATGACCAATATCACTTTGTTTCTGCAAAGTCATCAGTCGTTCTTTGTTAGTGTATTCATGAAAAGCACATCTATGAAATTGCAGAGAAAACTCCACAATCACACTTCAAAGGTAACTGTGTGTTATGGAACAGTTGAATAGTATCACAACCAGATCAAGACCGACTAGAACCTTAAACAAGTGACTATACAAACAGGATCCACCCCATGCAACTATTGTACAACTGTCTGCAAGTGAATAACCCTAAATCCTAAACCTGCACCTAGCCAAGACTGCCAGTCTGTTTTTTGCCGGATAACCAACATCAGATAACCAGCATCAATTGCAAAAAAAGCAGCAGGATCACAGAAGGAGCATTGTTCGAGACCCCCCAAAACAATGGAAGTTCAATTCAACCTGTAAGGAAAGGCCAGTCTGGCCACTCTGGATGCGAGTCTTGAGAGTGTCTACCGGGTGCAATAAGGTCTCCCCAAATCCACTTGCAAGTGCACCCCATCCAAACTCTCTCCATGCTGTTCCAGCACACCGACACACCACCTGAGTCAGGAATTCCAGCGATCTCTCTACTATTGAAAAGAGCACCTTTTTTTGCCTTTCCAAAATCCGTTGAGAAACACTAGCACCCAATTCACAACTGCGAACCCTAAACAGTCCACACAAGGCCCCCCCAAAAGAACCAACAACAACAACAACACCACTTCTTCAACCAGAAAAGACAAAAGACCTCACTTACAAAAAAAGCCGTCTGAACGAGATCCGAGCCTTCGGCTTACACTGTTTTCCTCCATAGGCTCAACTATTACCTCCATGATATCAACATGGAGAGACCTTGGAGGAGCAATGCCTGCCTCATTCAACGTTCCTCGGTTCCAACGACTGGAAATGCTTGCATGAGTTCTGTAAAACTTGCGGGGCTTCTCCCCGACTAGCTAATCCAACATCCCTTAAACCCCAAACTAAAATATCTCACCATGACCCATCAATTTCCTTGTCCCATCTCAGACTCTCAGAACCCACACCCACACATACACACTGATCTCTCTCTCTCTCTCTCTCTCTCTCTCTCTCTCTCTCTCTCTCACACACACACACACATACAAACCTGCCAAAATTTGTTGCAATCAAACACTACAACTTGGAGAGATTCTTTTCTGTCTCTTACTCTCCTTGGTTTCACTGGAGGATTTATGGGCTTCTTCCGACTAGCTAATCCAACATCCCGTCAACCCTAGAGTACAGTCCTCTTTGACTAGCGCCAGCAAATTCCTTCGTTGTCGCATTTGAGAATCCTCAGAAAACACAAACACACACACACACACTCTCTCTCTCTCTCTCTCTCTCTCACTCTCTCTCTCTCTCATATGCAAACCTGACAAGTTTTGTTGCAATAATGCAATTTTCTTTTCTGTCTCACTCTCTGTGGTTTTGATGCAAGACGGCATGTGCATGGGTTTGGAAATCCAAGGAAAACCTTTGCTGTGAAATCAATGTTCAGTGGACTCGATGGGTTTATGGCATACGCCAAGAAGAAGAAGAACCCTAAACCCTAAAACCCTGATGAGTCCGAAACCCTAAAAAACCCCTAAACCCTGAACCGCTGTTCACGTCCTGGTGACTTGCCTTGGCGGGTTTCAGGCTCTTCAGTGGGAACTCAATTCTCTTGAGCCTTTCCTCCACTTTCTTGCTTGTGTAGGGTGGAACAGCCCATCATGGATTGGAAGCCGATGACTGAACACCAGTTTAGGAAAGAATTTCATTGGCGTCAGTTCTGTCTTGTGATGACTATTGTTAATAAGTACACCCATGATTGAACATTACTTCTACTTCCTTCAGAATCTAAGTTGTAACTAAATTTGCTTCTAATCCCTTAGATTATGAAGGAAGTAGAAGTAATGTTCAATCATGGGTGTACTTATTAACACAATTGCGAGGGAGGTCAAGATAAAAGTCATTACTATAATTTAAATTAAGGACCTAAAACTAGTTCCTATAACATTTGTAATAAAAAAGGAGGTAGAAAAGCTCAAAGAAGTGGAAATTGTGCAAAATAAATCAAATCTAACTAGCATATCAAAGCTAATTCAAAAACACACAATCAAGTATTCAAACTACCTCTACTAGCATTGGGTTCGGCAATCATCATTCCTACAAATGCCATAACATTTTAGTAGTAACACGAGTTATAGATTTCCTTCTCTTCCATCACGACACACCTTGAGATACATTTTCACTATCTACACACACTTAATTAATGTCACATTAGATTGGAAAGACTTTACTAGTTTCTATGACTTTTTTTTTTCTTGTGAGGAGGTGGAAACCTATGCCCTTGAACACTATTTAAATCTAACACATTTTTTGATATCTTGGTCTTCACATAGGAAACACAAACGTGTATTTCTTATAGGACTTGAAAAAACACCCCTAAATGTTTGGAGTTTGGGCCTAAAAAGAATAAAATTGAAATGAATTTGCCTCTGTGAAAGGAGGCCTTATAGCCATGTACTAAGGGTGCACCACTAATAGATTACCTTCCAACACATTTCAATGTGCCAAGAAAGTGATAGAACAAGGTTTAAGGTATTAATTGTGAAGACTAAGAAAACTAGCATCCCTAACCTACCACCCCAGCAACATAGGTTAATCAACATTTGCAACCTACCACAATAACAATGTAGCAATAACGTCATCTTATCACAACAACAATATAAAGTTCAATCAAAATTAACAAATAACTTAATGCATCTAAACAAAGCAAGTGGACAAATCAACAACTAAAAGATGTCATAGATGTAGTGAAAAGGGGACACACATCTTTAAAGAAAGTTAACAAGTACTAAAATGTCTTTCTAACTTCACTTTTAGATCACCTCAATGGTAGAACTAAAAGCAAGAAAATGGGCCCCCAAGGTGTGTTAAGAAAATAAGAGGATGAAGTAATAGCCACTTGGGTTCAATTAAAACATGCAAAAGGGGCTAACTTATTTGTCACCTTTCAATAACTGAAATTGAAGTTTGTAAAAGTCACATAGAGTAAACCTACCCTAATTCGGAATGGTGTTCCAAGAAATAGCTAATGGTTTGGGTTCAAAAAACATCACCTAGAAATCAATATATGTCTTGTAAAAAGGCTAGAAATTTTTGAAGGCAAAAAGGCTAACTATATACACATGTCATACCTTTTATTACAACTTGGAAAACATGTGCGCACAACACAAACATCCATGAAATCACATTTGGAAAATGAAACAAAAATTCAAGCAAGGTGACAATTTGATGTTAAGGTTTTGTTAAGTGAGACTCATGAAATGTTTATAACACCATTCCCAAGTCTCGAAAGTGGTTAAATGTGAATTGTGTTATTAATGTAATGGGATAACCTTGCATGATTTTTATATTTTCAAAGGTTAAGGATGTGGGAAGACTACATATCAAGTTATGTAGACCAAGAACATGCATGACAATGAAAAAAAAAACTTGGATGACAACTTACCTTTTCAACCAATGGTTGGTTTTTTTCTATACATTTGTTCCAATGGAGATTTTTCAAAAAAATCAACATTTCTCAATTTTCAATGGACATGCATCACATGTTACAATATAGGCCTTTGAACAAGCAACATAAATAAGGTTGGACATGATTGCCTTACCTTCACATGCACTCCAACCATTAGATGTCACCTTTTTGCTCCATTTCCATGATGGCAAATTCTTTATAAAGTTATATTTCTGAAGCAAATAAACTATAAAATCAGTCTAACTACAATGTGTAAAATTTTAAAATCTTTTTCATATTCATGTGAAAATATCTATGGGACATTATGGAACCTCCAATTGTATAGGCTTCTTCTTTTGCCACATCTAAAGGTTCAATGTTTGGAATCACAACATCAACACCATTGGTGTTTATTGTAGTCCAAGTTGAAAGTCTTTGAAAACAAAAACACAAAACCTTGACTATCATCAATTTGTCTATCAAAGACAAAATTATTTTATATGTCATGGGAATACAAGAACCCAAGGATGTTTGGGTGGTTTTGAAAAAAATAATCGATACCAAATTTTTTTGTCAACAAATGTTAATTCAAAACAAATTAACAAATCTCAAGATGGACAAGGCAACATCAATGGAGGACTTTCTTGTCAACAACAAAGATCTGTTAAATTAGTTGGTTGGTTTTGAAGAAATTATTGCTAAAGATGGGCTTGTTGAAAGGGTTTTAAATGTTTTACCATGAAGTTTTGATCATTTTGTTCAATTGATTTAAGCTCAAAAGGACTTACCTACATTTGAGGAATTGACTAGCAAACTATTACATCAAGAACAAAGGAGGAATATAAAAAACAAGCAACATTCAAACTTTTGAAGCACTTTGGGTGAAGTTTAAAAAGTACACTCAATTGAATGTTTTTAGGAAAGAATTAATGCAAATCCTTCCTTAACTAGTTTCCATAAGAAACTAAATACTTATAATTGATGTTTTAAGAATGATCATTGGGAAAAACTTATCTAGAACCATGGGGGAATGTGAAAAAATTACATGAACAAGCAAACATGTTGGAAGATGATGCTAATGGAAAAGGCGATGAAACTAAGCTTTCTGAAAGCAAGTGAAGTTGTTTGACAATGTTAAATAACATCTTTGAAACTTCAAGATCCTAAACAATATGTATTTTCCATTGAACATGTTGATGCAAATTGGATCTTAAACTTTGGTCCTATAACGCATGTTACAAGAAATCCTAGACCTTTAGATGAAGTCAAAGCATAAATAGGATCTTCTTTTAAAGTAAAATCTACAAGTGATGTTTTACCACAATATTGAAAGTTAAGGTCATGCAAATGTTTTGTTTGAAAATGGTGAAATAAACAACATCAAAGATGTTCTTTACATGTTTAGTATCAACAATAATCTTTTGTTTGCTGAAAAGATTATTGATAAAGGTCATTAGGAATACCTAATTTTTCCAAGTGTTTTATCATCTCAAAATCAAAACCACAAAAGATCATAATTTGAGGAATTAGAAGTTCTAAAAATGGCTTGTACAAACTAGGTGGTTGAAAACCAATTATCAACCCTAGATAACATCAAGCACTATCTCTAAAAGAAGTGAACATTATTAGACTTTGGCACATGAAGCTTGGGCATTTGAACTTCCAATCACTCCATTATTTGAGTTTTCATCACTTGGTGAATGGAACCCCAACCTTTTGTTGATTTCCTACACCTATGTTGGTTACCACATGGGAAGACAACATCAAAAATGATTTCCACATAATAATAAATTAGCATCATAACCATTGCAATTGGTTCATTTCAACATCTATGGACCATTATCGATAAAATCATTTTTTGGGTCATGGTATTTCATGACCTTCATTTATGACTATAGTCGAATGACATGGGTTTATTTTTGGAAAAAAAAAATGAACCTCTAAAGTCATGAAGAAATTCAATAACCTTGATGAAATTGAAATTGGTTTCACTAAAGGCATTGAAAAACAAGCAAGGAGGAGAGTTTTTATCTCAAGCCTTTTCAAATTTTTATAATGGGTTCAACATTACTCAATAATTAATTCAACCTAGAATCCCGTGCAACAAAACGACATAACTAAAAAAAGAAAAAAACATTATTTGAACATGTTAGAAGTCTTGTTTTTGAAAATGATGTTCTTAGCTTCTTATGGAATTAAACTATTAATATGAATACTTACCTATTCAATAGGTTTCTACCTCATGCAAAGCTAGAAATGACCTTGTTAGATAAATACACATGAGTTGATGTCTGTCAAGAACTTAATCAATAACTGTTTCATACCTAGATTGTGCTGTCTTCATATTGAAAGAAAAAAGAACATTCAAAAGTTTAGTTGTTACAAATAATCAATATGCACTTTCTCGCATGAAATTTGTTTGTACATTTAAGTAACACGTGTGTTCAAATTTGCAAAACATTAGTGTGATAGCTTGCCTTGTAAGTTTAAAAGATTTAAGATCATTTGTTGAAGCCTTATAGATTTGACAAAGACTCAACTTGAAGGACATTGTTAAAGATTAAGGCATGTGTTTTTAACGGAGTATTCCAAAAACCCCGTAAAAGAACATTTTTGTACCCATCTGGGTTTTTGTTAAAAAATTGGACCTTATTTGGAATACTCGTACTACATTGCCAGCTTCGACACATGGTGGTTGAATAATTAATTAATTTTGAAAATTTTCACTTTGATAAATAGAATAATTTTTGG